>SAMEA3663077__coassemble_73_pt1 | contig 46897 bp, 37 predicted proteins | sample SAMEA3663077__metabat2_high_PE_010 | metagenome-assembled genome bin SAMEA3663077 (sample SAMEA3663077) | pig gut metagenome | biome: pig gut; feature: pig-associated habitat; material: faeces | place: France | collected 2012
CTTTTTTTGTTAAAAAATTTAATCAAAGAACACTTTTTTAATTCCGCCAACAGGTAAGTATTACGAATTACGAATCAGATATGAAGCACATTTACTTAGTTGCAACCTGTTTATTAACCCTTAGTCTGACAGCTGCGCCGAAAGTACGGTTTGCGGTATTGGCGGATACGCACGTCAGTGCACCTGAGACAGTGTACGACACAATCGTTACACAGGACACAGCCACGCTGCGCGATACGACAATTCTCGTTCCTCGTGAGGTGCAAGGTGAAGCATTGCAAGCGTTGGCTATCTGCGCGGCAGATATGCGCAGTCAGCAGTTGGACTTTATATTGCATGCCGGAGATATGACCGAGAACGGTGATTCGCTGTCTCTGGTCATTGTGCGTGAGTTGCTCCGATCCACTGAGTTGCCGTACTATGTAACATCAGGCAATCATGAGACAACCTGGAGTCGCTCTGCTCTGCAGGATCTGAAGACCGTGTTTGACTCGGTACATTTTGCCTTGGACACCCATGGCATGCTTTTCCTGGGCATGAACAGCGGACCTATCATGCGTATGTCAGAAGGTCACATCTCCCCCACCGATACACTGTGGGCACGCCAATGGCTGGATTCGCTGGGTTCGCAACCGACATTCCTGCTGACGCATTATCCGCTGCAGAACAATGATGTGGATAACTGGTACGACATGACAAACATCTTGCGCCAGTACAACACACAAGTGATAATAGGCGGACATCATCATAAGAACAAACATCTCACAGCAGATGGCATCGACAATGTACTCTGCCGCTCGATGTTGCCTGACAATGAAGGGAACATCGGTTACACTATCGTTGAGATTGACGATGCATCCATCCGTTTCATTGAACGCGTGCTCCCCAGTGTGTATGCCTCTCCAACAAACTGGACGGGCAGCGAAAGGCCTTGGCTCGACCTGCCACTGAAGCGCCACATCTTCCCCGAGCCTGACACAACGCTGCTGCCATCGTACGCAGTGAACGACAGCGACTCGCTGGTGGTACGCGTATGGGAACGTCAGTTGCCTGTAAGTTTCTACGCCACTCCAGCCGAGCATTACGGACGAGTATATATAGGTGATGATAATGGCACATTCTATGCCTTAGACATGACCAACGGCAAGATTTTATGGCGCTACAAAACCACCGCCCGCATTATTGGTTCGGCAGACGTGAAGGACGGCCGCGTAGTATTTGCCAGTGCCAACGGAACGGTTTACTGCCTGTCGGTAGAAACAGGCAAACCTCTATGGCGACAGAAACTCGGCAAACCGGTGACCGGTTCGGTAACTATTGACGGCAGCACGGTATATGTAGGCAGTTCTGACAGTTGCTTCTACGCACTGAAGTTGATGAGCGGTGCACCCGTTTGGACATATCGCGGCTTTGGCAACTACTGCATAGCCAAACCGGTAATTTACAAAAACAACTTATATGTAGGAGCATGGGACGGCTATTTCTACGCCTTCGACAAGCGCAAAGGCAAATTGCTGTGGCGATGGAACAACGGTAAGTCCAATAGCAAACTATCGCCGGCATCTGTCACACCATGCGCAGATTCCAAACGCGTATATATCGTAGCGCCAGACCGTTATCTGACAGCACTGAACATTGATTCCGGCAGCATAAGTATGCGTACCAGCAGATGGAAAGTGCGCGAATCACTCGGCATGAAAGATACAATCCTATACGCCAAGACGATGCAAGATACCATCATCGCTATCAACCTGAAGGCTGACACACTGCTTTGGGCTACTGATGCCGGATTCGGTTACGAACACGCTCCCACTCAACTGATTGAGAACGACGGCACACTATACGTAACCACCAAGAACGGTCTGGTGATAGCATTGGATGCCCTGACCGGCGAGATACAGTGGCGCCACAAGATTGGCAACAGTCTGCTAACCACACCCTGTTCGCTGGAAGGCAACAATATAGTAGTTGCGTCGTCCGACGGCACAATAGCATGTCTGCACAGGCGCGAGCCGATACTGCCGGACACGACAGCAACGGTCATCGACTCGCTGGCTACCGATACGATTGAAGCGCCGTTTGACACTCTGGCAACATCGGTGAACTATAGCAACCCTATCCCCGTTGACGAAGATGAATAAGATGCGTATTGCACTGACCACAGAACTACCTGCCGAGGGGCTGACACGCCTACGCGAGCATGTGTTGTATGCGCCACTCCATGAGGCAGATATACTCATCAGTACCTTCGACAAGCCTGTCACATCGCAGATGATTGCCTCTGCTCCAAACCTGCAGCTCATAACGAACTTTGGCGTCGGGTTCAACAACATCGATCTGGACGCCTGTCGCGAACGAGGAATACGTGTGACCAACACTCCTCAACCCGTGATTGAACCTACAGCCGAACTGGCGTTTGCACTGATGATAGATATAGCAAGACGCGTGAGCGAGTTCGACCGCGCTATACGTGTTAACGGATTAGGAATAAGCGGGTTAGGCGAATTGGATGTGCATTTCGATGTAATGAACAACCTCAGCCGTTCGCTATATGGCAAGACATTGGGAATAATAGGCATGGGGCGCATCGGTCAGTCACTGGCCAGACGTGCAGTAGCCAGCGGAATGACGGTAATCTACCACAATCGCCATCGCCTGCCGGAAAGTATTGAAGCGCAATATGAGGCTACATATGTAGATTTTCAGACCCTGCTACAGGATAGCGATTATGTATCGCTCAACCTGCCCTACACCAAAGAAGTTCATCACCTGATAGGCAAACAGGAACTGGGAATGATGAAACGCAGCGCTTACCTTATAAATACCGCGCGCGGCGCGCATATTGACGAACAAGCACTCGTTGAAGCACTGCAGAGCGGAATAATTGCCGGCGCGGCAATGGATGTGTATGAACATGAGCCACAGATTACGCCTGCGTTGCTTAAATTGCCAAACGTGGTTCTATCGCCGCACACCGGCACAGGCACATGGGAAGGGCGTATAGCCATGTGCCACAATGTGGAGGATAATATTCTCGCATACATAAACAATGATTTTAACAAAATGAATATAGTATTATGAGTTATGAATATTGTTGACAGATTTCTAAAATATGTATCGTTCTGCACGACCAGTGACGAGCAGACGAACATGACACCTTCTACACCCGGTCAGATGGAGTTTGCGCGCTATCTGGCTGACGAATTGCGTGAGATAGGTATGCATGAGGTAACGCTGGATGACAATGGTTATGTCATGGCTACACTGGAAAGCAATCAGCCCTCAGACATCAACCATCAGATTCCGGTAATCGGGTTTATCGCTCACATGGATACTTCTCCTGACGCAAGCGGGAAACATGTGCAACCGCGTATAGCCACGCCTCAACCATCGCGTGACGGAAATGGCGTAGAAATCGTGCTGAATGAGGAAGAAGGTATTGTTCTATCATCGGAGAAATATCCGGAACTGATGAATTATATCGGGCAGGATATTATCGTCACAAACGGCAAGACCTTGCTCGGCGCAGACGACAAGGCGGGGATTGCTGAGATCGTGACAGCCATGGAATATCTGGTTCAACACCCGGAGATTGAGCACGGCAAGATTCGTGTAGGTTTTACGCCTGACGAGGAAATAGGTCAAGGTGCCGATCACTTTGATGTACAGCGTTTCGGTGCAGATTTTGCATACACAATGGACGGTGGTGCTATAGGTGAACTGGAGTACGAAAACTTCAACGCTGCAGCCTGTACCATCAAAGTACATGGCGTGAACGTACATCCCGGTAAAGCCTATCACAAGATGCTCAACTCAATGCGTATAGCCTTTCAGATAGCCGTAATGCTACCCCGCTGGGAAACTCCCGAGCATACACAAGGCTACGAGGGATTCTACCATTTGATAGGTATGCAAGGCACAGTGGAAGAGACAACGCTGACCTACATCATCCGCGATCACGACCGTACCCGTTTCGAGAGTCGCAAGCGCGAGTTGGAGCATCTTGTTCGCAAGGTAAACCGCGAATATGGTGACGGAACCGTTGAAATCAATATTCGCGACCAATATTACAACATGCTTGAGAAGATTGAGCCAGTGATGCATGTAGTAGAACGTGTAGAACAAGCAATGCTAGCTGTAGGCGTAAAACCCAAGGTGCAACCTATCCGCGGCGGTACAGACGGAGCACGGCTATCGTTTGAGGGACTGCCATGCCCGAACATATTCGCCGGAGGTGAGAATTTCCACAGCCGATTTGAGTACTTGCCTATCCCATCCATGCAGGCAGCAGTTAACGTAATTCTGGAAATAATAAAAATCAAATAATACATGAAAACAACTCCTTATACCGATGTGCATATTGCACTAGGCGCAAAGATGGCAGAGTTTGCCGGATTCAATATGCCTATCCAGTACCCGACAGGCATCAATCAGGAACATATGATTGTTCGCACAGGCGTAGGTGTGTTTGACGTCAGCCATATGGGCGAGTTTTGGGTAAAAGGCGAGAAAGCCCTGGATTTTCTGCAGTATATCACCACCAATGATGTAAGCAAACTGGATGCCGGCAAAGCACAATATACCTGCATGCCAAACGGAAAAGGCGGCATAGTGGATGACCTAATTATCTACAAATATTCAACCACCAAATATCTGATGGTGGTAAATGCCGGCAATATCGACAAAGATTGGGAATGGGTAAACAAGGTGAAAACAGAATGCTTGAAACTGAGCGATACAGAAGTCAGTCTGGAGAATGCTTCTGACCGCTACGCACAATTGGCTGTACAAGGTCCGAAAGCCACCGAAATGCTTCAGTTGCTGACCGATGCCGACCTGAGTGCTATCCCCTATTATTCGTTCCGCGAGTGGTCGTTTGCCGGAGTACAAGGCGTGCTGCTGAGTAATACAGGTTATACCGGTGCCGGAGGATTCGAATTGTATTTCCCCAAAGAGCATGCGATGCAGATATGGAACGCCATCTTCGAGACAGGAAAGCCATTCGGCGTAGCGCCTATCGGTTTGGGTGCACGCGACTCGTTGCGACTGGAGAAGTGGTATTGTCTGTACGGTCATGATATAGACGATACGACGTCACCATTGGAAGCAGGATTGGGCTGGATAACCAAACTGAATGCCAAGGACTTTATAGACAAAGAATTCCTGCTCAAACAAAAAGCCGAAGGCGTAAAGCGCAAACTTGTGCATTTTGAATGTCTGGAACGCGCTATCCCGCGCAACGGCTATGATATATGCGATGCTGAAGGCAACAAAATCGGGCACGTCACCTCAGGAATCATGCTGCCTGACAGGAAAGTAGGCATCGGTATGGGTTATGTAATCGTAGCACAAGCGGATAAAGGAAATACCATATATATCAAGATACGCGAAAAACTGCAACCGGCGATGATAGTATAACCCAAAAAGCAACTACATTGTACGATTGTAAATTTTTCGCACGAAATATTTGCAAATATCAAAAAATTTTTGTATCTTTGCATCCGCTTTTTGCGCGCATAATGATGCGTGCATAATTAATGCGAAATAAATAAAACTAAATTAACAATATGGCAACATTACAACGTATTCGCAACCATGGCTTGTTCCTGCTGATAATTGTGGGTCTGGCTATGCTTGCCTTTATTCTGGGAGATGCCCTTAACTCCGGTAGCTCATTCTTGAACAAGAGCCGTGAGTATATCGGAGAGATTGAAGGACAAAAAATTCACTACACCGAGTATGAAAATGCTGTTGAGCAACTGACCGAGGTCTATAAGATTGAGTCGGGGCGCAACGATTTTGATGAGGATATGCACGCGCAGATCCGCAATCAAGTATGGCAGATGATGGTGGCTAAGTACACGCTCCAAAGCGAAGCAGAGAAGATTGGTATGGACGTAACCGCTGACGAGTTGTACGAACTCTGTGCAGGTGCGACACCTCACCAACTCATCACCTCACGCCGTATGTTTGCGGGGCCGAATGGTCAGTTCGACCGCAACTATCTGCTCAATTTCCTTTCCTCAATCGAGATGGATACAGAGAACCCCGAGCAGCAGGCTAACCTCAAGCAGGCTAAAAGCTATTGGATGTACTGGGAGAACGCTGTTCGTCTCACAGCAGAACAGGAGAAATATGCAGGTCTACTCCAGAACCTATTAACTGCTAACAACCTTGACGCCAAGTTTGCCGCTCAGGCTAAGCAAACCAAGGTTAGTGTAGATTATGCTATTAAGCCTTACTACACTGTAGCTGACTCGCTTGTAAAAGTTAGCACCAATGACATTCGCAAAATCTACGACGAGCGCAAGCAGATTTACAAACAAACTCCTAATCGTGACATAGCATACATCGCCTTCCCCATTGTACCCAATGAGGCTGACTATGAGCTTGCAGAAAAAGCTATGCAGAGCATTGAAGAAGAGTTCCGCACAACCGAGGATGTTGCATTGGTAGTCAACAGCAACTCCGACGTTATGTACGACGGTCGCAATTACTCTGAGGCAACCGTACCTGCCAATTACAAGGATTTTGCCTTTGGCAAGGATGCCAAGAAGAATGATTTCATGGCTCTGAATTATGATGAGGCTACCCGTACATTCCGTATGGCACGTCTGATTGATTGCGGCTACAGTATGCCTGACTCTGTTCAGTTGAAAGGAATTGCTACTAAGGAAGGTGAAGAAGACCAAGAGTTTGGTTGGTTTACTGAGGCTGACCTGCAGAAGAACATAGCAGAGCCTGCATTTGCCGGCAAAGTAGGCCAACGCTTTACCGTTACGCTCGGTATGGAAGATCGCACGTTTGAGATTACCGGTCTGACCAAAACTACTCCTAAAGTCAAATTGGCTATCATCGAGCGCGAGGTTACCCCATCCAGCAAAACTTATGCTGCAATTTACAATACTGCGAACCAGTTCGTAGTATCAAACAACAACGAGGAAGCATTCCGTGCTGCAGCAGCAGAGGCTCAGATGGAGGTTGAGAGTGCCACCGGACTGCAAAAGATGTCGAATAAGGTGGCTGACCTCAAATCCAGTCGCGCTATCGTTCGTTGGGCATTCAAGGCCAATGAAGGTCAAGTAAGTGACGTTTTTGAGTGCGGTGACAAGTACATTGTAGCAGTGTTGACAGCATGCCATGATGATGAGTACCGTGCATTTGAGGATGTACAGAACGCACTTCGTTACGAGGCTGTTAACCGCAAGAAAGCCGAGTATATCAACAAGCAGATCGCTGATGCAAAGACTCTGGCTGAAGCTGCAGAAAAAATGGGTTCTGATGTACGTCATATCGACGAACTGACGGAAGACAGTTACCGTTTCGGCAATGAAGGTATGGAGCCTGCCGCTATCGGCACAGCGTTTGCTACAGCAGCCGGTGAGTTGTCGAAACCAGTTAAGGGTAATCAAGGTGTGATTGTACTCGTACCTGCTGATGTACAACGCACTGATGCAGAAGTGAACTATGAGACAGAGATTGCTCAACTCAATGCCCGCATAAGCTATAGTCTGCCCTATCAGCTCATCAACAATCTTGAGCAAAACGCCGCAATCGTTGACAATCGTGCAACGTTCCAATAAAAGAAAATCAAATCAGGATAAACCGTGCGCCTAAGGCTTTAGCCAACAGTCCATCGGTATCTTGACGATCACCGATAAACAGGACATGCTGCCAATCAAAGGCAGCATGTTTTGTTTGATTAGGATACAAATGCTGAAGAATCTTTTCTCCTAACACGGGGTCAGGCTTAATAGTACCCAATTCACCGGATGACAGAATAAGATCAAATGCTTTGGGATCAAGATCCAAAGCCCGAAGTTTGTCGATAGCAGCCTCGTAGTCTGACAAGATTACTACTTTTATTCCACGTTGCTTACATTCCTCCAGCAGAGGTTGCACCCAAGTTTGCTGCTCATAATGTGCGGCTATGACATCCACCATAGTCGGCAAGTATTTCTGCCTGTACCAGGTTTCGGGAACAGGCATAGATGGCATAGGTTTGTTGAGTGCCAGTGCTTTGCGTTGTGCTTTTCGCCATCGGCGCTCTGCAATCAGCAATGGCAAATGGTGCAGTTGTCTGGTTACCATATATAGCCCCATACGCGGCTTACGGTAGATTGTGCCATCCAGATCAAGCACAACCACCGTAACACCTTCGGGTATGGAAATATGCGTAAGCATCCCTACTCTTTTCCGGCATTGTTACCGGATGCTGACGAATCTTCGATCTGTCGGTTACTGCGTCGCTGTTCACGCTCCTTGCTTCTAATCTCACGACGCTCCTGACGCGCCTCACGACGTTCTTCGCGGCGCTCTTGACGTTCGCCACGGCGTTTGGCACGCTCGGCACGGTTTTTCTTCATGCGCTCATCCCACTCGTTGGCTTTCTCCATAATAGCCTGACTGATGGTGCCATCCTGAAGTTTCTCGATGAACGAGAACTTGCGGCGACGTATCTCGTCTTGCATGAGCAAGTTGAACTTGAATTGTCCGTCACGGAAACCATCCTTCAGGCAAGCTGTCTTGAATCGAGCATAGGCATTCGATTGCAGGATATGTGCTTTGGGTTCGTGCAGACGGAATGATGAGCGCTTGGCTTCGTACTCGATGTTAATCTTTTGCAGATGTTCGTCCACAACCTTGGCAAACGCATCTGCTTGCTCCTGATTGACAGATTCATCAGCAAACTCGAAATAGAAATGATACAGGCTCTCCTCAACATCAGCAAATCCAACGAAGAACTTCGTCTTGATCTTCGATTCTTTTTCGGCCTCATGCACGGCTTGGATGAACTGTGGTTCATAGAGTTTCTCGCCCGTCATCGATACAATACCGTTAACCTTGGATATCATATGTATAGTAGGCGTCTTGCGATAGTAACCGCCAACTTCTACGAGGTCGTTCATATTATATCTGTACAAGCCTGAATAGGTCGTTACATATGCGCAATAGCGCTTACCCAATTCCAGTTCGTCAATCTGCAAGAAGTGTTTATTAGGCTTATCCAACTCATCTTCTGCCACAAACTCATAATAATGGAAATGCGGGAAGAGGACACTCTCGTTGGTTTCGTCGAGCGAGAAGCCGAACCGGCACTCGGTAGCAATATATCCTAATTCCTGATAGTACGTTTGATCCCAATTGAAGGCATCCATGTACTTATCCATATAAATCTTTGTGTTTCCGCATTTCCATGTGGACAGATATTGCAACCAAGGCCAATAGTCCTTAGGTAACAGTCGTCCGTTCTTCTGCAGGAGCGATTTTAGTTCCTTTGCCCGCTCGGGTTTTGTGAAAACATAAGGCTTGAGTGTTTCGCGTATATCTTCAGGTATATCCATCTTATCGCTGAGCGTGCCATGCGCTATATCCATGATAAGTTCTTCAGCATGCTCATCCACCGTACGCATCAGTTCGAGAATGGTAGACGGGTTAGCCGTTGCCCAAAGTGTTACATCGCGATGCTGTAGCGCCAATCTCATCAGCGCATAGTTGCGGGCTGCATAGTCAGGAATAGACATCACAGCCGCCGGAGCGACATAGTGTTTTTTGATGATGGACGGTATATCTCGCACGAGCACACCGCTGACGCTACCAAACAATGTGCCGTCAGGAGCATAGCCTTCGACCTCTTTACCTACAATCGGGAATATATGTCCGCCGAATATACGGCTGCGGTGCTTGACGAAATTCCAAGTCCAGACGTGTGACATCTTGCCGTAAACATCCTTGAGATACTTGTGTGTCATCGGAACCCATTTGGGTTCGCTGGTTGTACCGGATGTGGTAGCGTACATATCCGGTTTACCCGGGAAAAGAATATCCGTTTCACCATTCTTGTGGCGTTCGATGTACGGACGAAGCGTCTCAAAACTTTCGTTTACCGGAACAAACTGCTGATACAACAGAAAGAAGTCTTCGGTGGATGTAGCGTGCAGAATGGTGTCAAAGTGATGCTCTTTGCCATATACTGTATCTTTCGCGAGCGAGAGGATATTTCGCAACGTAACTTCAGCCGCGTGACGGGGATGACGACTGTGCATCTTCAAGCGCAGTGTCTGACTGCCGCCAACGAGCCATAACATTGAGTTGATGAGCCATGGATAGGGTAACGGATTACCATCCTGATCTTCATAGACATGTTTTCTTGCCATAAAATATTTAGATTTCTGTTTAAGTTAGATTTCGATTTTTTCTATTATTTCAAGTTGCCTTTTGAGAATTGCACTTGCGCATTAGCGCTTACGCTGAACTTACCAGGCAACAAGCCCTCATTGAGGTAACCACTGTTACCTCCCACCTGATAATACGGTGACAGTTCGATATTGTCCACACCAGCATCAGGAATCTGTATAAAGAACGTTTCGAACGGCTGCAGTACATAATTGTCGATGCCCGGTGTGTATGTAGAATAACCTGTTCCGTTCCAGACAGCAATGGGAGATTCAATGCCCAATGCTACCAACTGGCTCAGGATATCGTAATTGGCATTATACGGATTTCCGACGAAGTTCCAGTTAGCATTTTGCTGGTGCTTAGCCGAATAATTATTCAAATGCAGTGTGCCTATACTCTGGTTGAAGTTTTCCGGCAAAGTAATAGTCAGATTGACTGTGCCGTCAACAGCACGGACGATATGTCCCCAATCCTTGTAGTAAGAAACGTCAAAGGTATCCACGAGTTCCCATCCTGATTGGCTTGTGGCACGTCTTGCGCCGTTGTATCTTGCCCAAATCAGTTCGCCATCGGCAACAATATCGTCAGCAGTAATCACTCCTCCTAACGCGCTCGGCAACATGATGAACGTCCAAGCCGAGTCGCTGAAAGTGAGCGATATAGTCTGCGGATTACCACCGGGAACGGAGAAGTAAATGGAATATGTTGCCATATCCGTACCTCCGACCGCAACTTTGACGTACGCTGTACCACTGGCGGAGGATGCTTGCTGTACTGTAACGACCTGGTCGGCATTGGTTTGTTCGTATGTAACAACAGGTGCTTCCGAGCCTTCGGGCAAGGTGATGTTGTAGTTATACAGGTTCGGATCGAATCCGCTGATTATAGTGCCGTTGACATAAATGGCAGACAACTGATACACCTCATAATGTGGATCATTGTCATAGCCAAGACAGGTCTGACTCCAGTACGGATGGTTCTCAAAGGCGGAATATGCACTTTCGTAACAATAGACATATACACATCCTTGAACATTGGCAAATGTATTCTCGGTAATACCCGGCGGTGTCATGTTCTGCACGTAGAACACAATCGGCGAGATATTGCCTGTGAATAGATTAACACCTATAGAGTCAACAGTGAAAGCAAGGGTTACGGAGGTGATATTTTCGCAATAAGCAAATGCGCCATTGCAGACGTAGGTTACACCTACTCCAACCTTAACTTGAGTGATTGCATCCACATAATCGCCCCACGGCGCCATCGACTGAATCCAATCGGGCATCGCTCCGTTGCCATAGATGGTCAGCAAGCCTTCGGAGGATTTGAACGACCAGTAGAGGTTCTCATAAATAAGTCCACTTACCTCTTCAGGCTTGGTATTGAGCGGAGTCTTCTGCATATCAGCCCACACGCCATCCTGGTAGCTCTCCATGATTTCCTCCATCATCGACATGGTAATATTGGAAGTAGTAACACCACTAAAGGCATTGGAATCGGCGCTGACAACGATTTCACTCGCAATTGTAATCTGCACCAAATTTGTACAATTGGCAAATGCATACATGCCGATAGAATCCAGAGTTTCACTCTGCACGAAGATCTCGTACAACTCCGTGCACTCCGCCAAGGCATAACTGCCAACCCCTGTAACCTTGTCAGATATATGCAGTTTGTATATTAGGTCACGATAATTTGCCCAAGGTTGTTCGTCAGCGCTTGAATAGTTGGGTATATCGCCATTCCCCGTGAAAATCAATCTGCCGTCGTTGAATAGTTGCCAAGCGAGGTCATTGATATTTCCGGAAGCGATTGCTGTTTCTCCCGTATCGGGATTACCGCTATCGGCATTAGGAATAATCATCTTTCCCCAATATGAATCGGCTTTATAGAGGTTAGCGCTTGCTTCGGGAACGATCAGCACAATATTGCCGATAGCATCGGCGTTGAACGTTGTTGCATCAATTGTCGGCGGAGTGGTTGCGTCACAAGTAACGGTCAGCAAGTTGGAACATTGACTGAATGCGTTGGCACCAATGCCGGTCAGCACAGGAGGCAATGCTACATGAGTCAACTGGGTGCAGTTGGCAAACGTATTGCTGCCGATATACGTTATAGCCGTAGCGGACATATAGACACTTTGGATTTGGGAATTATATTGGTTCCAAGACATGCTTGAGCCAGACGAATAATCCAGCATTGTTCCTCCGCCTTTGAAAATCAGGTCTTTGCTTCCCGAGTAGAAGAATGCAGTCACAGAGCCCTCAGTGTAACTACTTACTTGTCCCGACGGTACGGGTGCTCCATAATAGTAACTGTATAGAGTTTGGTATGCGGAATCCGAAATGCAATCGGAGCCTTTGGCGATGGATAGTTTGGAGTTGCTCATGTCATCGTTGAGCAACTGGATAGTAAACTCATAGCACCCGTCCTGCAGGCAAAGCAGAGCCGTGTCACCAGACAGCCAGAAGTTATCCAACTCCGCCATTGAGACACGTGTAGGAAACCAACGCGTGTTGTTTTCCATCAAGCTAACAACCTCAACAAGATCACCTGCACTGAGTATAGGCTTAGCAACATACGTATCGTAGCCATCCACATTTCCGCTACTTTTCGCATCCGAGGTCAAGGAACCATTGATTGACAGCCCGTAATAGACAGTATCGGCAAAGGTCATCACTGATGCCAGCACAGCACAAACGAATAAGGTTAGCAATCTTTTCATATCCATGCTTAATTTTTCGTATTGATGCTTTGCGGCTTACGCCAGAATGTCAGCAGCCACTCCTTAGCGCCGCTGACCAGACGCCATATTGCAGACGGCTGCGGTATATCGGTAAGCAGTATATCCTGTCCTTCAGCATGCGTGCGCTGTTCGGGATACAGGATCAACGTGCTGTAATCAGCAAAAAACTCCTTAAGCATAGCCGGTACCTGCGCAAACAGCGGGTTGAAACTGGGTGTAGCATGCCGTGCCTGAACAAGAACAAGCATGTCATCCTTCTGTATCTGCTTAGCAATCTGCAAGACATCTTCCCAATCAGTCATCTCCCGATATGATGCCCTCAGGTACTTTCCGGGACGTGCGCAAAGCGCTTGAATAGGGCGTTTGGTGTCATCGTTGCAGTAGAAGATTACCTTTGCGCCAATCTGGCTGCTCAAGCGTCGAATCTGGCCGAAGCAGGAGATGAAGTCACGTTCTTTCTCTGCATACCTCGGCACAGCCACTATCAGTCGGTTGATGGTGTTCAGCGGTTGATGTTCATGATAGATTACCACCGATTTGCCTGATCGTTCGACAAACTGCTCGGCATCTATCCAGTCAACAGCCGTTACGAACTCCGGTTCGGGCAGTTGGCTGAGCGTAGAGATATTGAGCAAAGCTTCGTCTTTTTGCTCCGCGACCTGCATCACAAGCCACTGGTCTTCGGTTCGCTCACTCTCCAACCTTGCCTCTTCGAGCAATGCGAGTTGTTTGGATGCATGCTCTGTAATAAACGATGCCGTAGTACAAAGTACCAGAATCATTACAACCGTGCCGTTGAGTATAGTCAGGTCGAACAATCCAACTTGGTAGCCAATCGTAACGATGGCGAGCGTACCTGCCGCCGTAGCATGGGTGAGACCGAACATCAGTTCGCGCTCAAGTGAACTGAGCCGGAACGACAATTGTGCCGCCCATGCTGCGAGCCATTTGCCGACAAACTTCGTAACAATCATCACGGCCGCCATCAAGGCAGTACCCCATCCTGCCACAACCAGTCGTACATCGATCATCATGCCAACGCCCAACAGGAACAGCGGCACAAAGATTGTGTTGCCTACAAAGTTGATTCTGCCCATCAACGGCGAGAGATTAGGCACCCATTTATTCAGCGCCACACCACAAAGGAATGCGCCAAGAATCCCTTCCAGTCCAGCCCAATCCGCCAGTCCAGCGCTGACCACGAGCATCAGCATAACCATAGCAAATCCTGCAGCTGTGTCTTGCTTGTGGCGGAAGAAATATTTGGCAATCATCGGGAATACTACAAAAGTAACAACAGCCAGCAGTGCCGTCTTGCCTGAAAGCGTCAACCAGTACTCACTGCCATCGCCAGCGAGCAGTTTGCTCTTGAGAGCAGCCAGCACCAGCAACGAGAGTGTGATGGCAAGCATAGTGGCTCCGACAGTCATATTGACGGCAGCAGACTGCTGTACGCCATAACGGTTGACAATAGGATACGTCATAAGCGTATGACTGCCGAACATAGCACCAAGCAAGGCGCTGGTTTGCCAACCCATACCCATCAGGCGCGCGACGAGCATGCCTAACGCAAAAGGAATAAGGAACGTATATATGCCGAACACCACCGCTCCGAAACGATACTGACGGAAATCATTCAAGTCAATCTCTATACCCGCCTGAAGCATGATATACAACATACCCATCTTGCCTAAGATATCGATTGTAGCATTCTGTCCGAGCAGACCGAATCCATGCTCACCAATAGCAATGCCGACAAGTATGAAGCCTACGATGGCAGGCACATGAATCTTTCGGCACAACATAGGAACCAGCCAAATAATGGCAAGCACGAGCGATAATATGGCAAGACTATTGTTTATCATCAATCAAACAAAGTGGGCGAATCGGCATCAAACTTCTTAAGAATGGCGCGCATAAGAGTGTGGCGTATCATCTCCGAGCGGTTATGGTACTTATATCGTTCGCAATAGCGTGTGATGGTTCGCATCTCGCTATCATTGAGCAATACGGTGACCGGATGGTTACGCGGCTGCCGCTTGAATTTGCCTGTTGATGAATTTCGATTTTTCATTATAATTGATTACGCCATTAGCCTAGAACAATACCCCGAACGTCAACATTCCCATGACGGCCGTTTGTCCTGTGCCCGTTGAGAAAGATTGTCCGGGTTCGACAGTTACCGTGTGCGGCACATACGACAGTTGCTGCAGTTCGCCTTGAATACCTATATGCAGCGAGCCTGTACGCGAGAAATGATACCTGTACGCCAGCGACAATCCGGCATTTACACCACCATGTATGCCTCCGACTCCTATGCCATAACCAATGTTTGCACCTAACATCGGCGCGTGAACGCCCGCTATAAGCGGTAACTCCATCACGGCATCAATCGGTATGATTGACAGCGTTTTACCACCCGCTATCAGAGCTCTGTATCCGACTTGCCCGCCGAGGAAGATTCTTCGACCTGCCAAGTTGTTCGCTCCAAGCATCACATCCGCCGCAATGGCTGCGCCGGATTTTCCCCCGATAGATGCCACACCTCCCGCGAGATGCAGGCCGAGTGATGTGCGCTTGACGTTAGTCATTCTTCGAGACGTCTGATCGTCGGTTTGCGCATCATCCGCTACGGGTTCGTTGGTGACTTCGGTTATCTCCAGGATATCAGACATAGGGTACTGAAAGCGCGCGCCACGACTATCCTTGACGATAACGACTTCATCATTACACAACACTATTTCTCCTTCCACTACCCTGCCTGACTTGAATTGCAGCCGATGGATAACCGCCTCTTCGCCCCAAAGCAAGACAGGCAGCAACACCATCATCAGCGTAAGAAGCAGACGTGAGAGATGATTGAACCGCATATATATTTTATTTTCAACTTGCATACTATTAGAATAAACATACTAATCCGGCACAAAGATACAAAAAAAATCCCATATTTGCAAGTTTTCAAGAAGAAAAATTGCACGCATAAGCATTTTTTTGTTCTAATAAGAGGAAGAATTGCGATTTTGCAATAGCAATCGGGGAAAGAAATGGAAGGGAATTATAGAAAGACGGACTTTATGAAATATATCTAAAAATATTGAAATGTATATATATACATAGTATATATATAGTATATCGTACTATTTGCAAAAAAAGCCATTTTATCCTACGGTTATCCTATGTGTATATTATAGTTATTTTATGATATGCTATCGACTTGCCCTCGATACACGGTATACGTAGTGCCTATAGTTCTCATAAAAGAGAAAGGAACGGATATGAAGAAGAACGAAGAGTCTGCTAATCCTATGCATATTGTAAAACAAATCAAGTACAGAAAATGATTATTATAAATCAAATAAAGTATAGAGGGTGACTACGGGAAGTAGAGAGAGAGATTATGGGAAGTAGAGAGAAAGAATATGGGAAGTAGAGAGAGTGAATATGGGATTGGAGGGTAAAAATGCACTTTTTGCGCAAAAAAGTACGGAATAATTTGCAAATGTCAAAAAAAAGTCGTATCTTTGTAGTCGCGTTCGGCAAACTGCGCTAAATGTTGTTGTTTGGCAATAAAGCGCACAGCCATTTCCGCTCGTCCCGCTCGCGTATTCGGTCAAGTGCCTACGCATTACGTATCAGGATAGCAGAAAGGCTTAGCTGAGTGCATCATGCGGTAGTAGCTCAGTTGGTAGAGCATCAGCTTCCCAAGCTGAGGGTCACGGGTTCGAGTCCCGCTTACCGCTCAGAGGTACACAAATCATCTACCCCCATCAGAGGCGTCCCTTGGGGCGCCTTTGATGCTAAAAGGGACAAGCAGGCAAGGAAAAGTCTGATAAAAGACTACGCCAAAAGACAAAGCCAACGATAAGCAGGCAAGGAAAAGTCTGATAAAAGACTACACCAAAAGCCAAAGCCAACGATAAGCAGGCAAGGTGAAACATAATAAATGCCTGCAAGAAAATAAGGACAACGAATTATCGTGCATGCATTCACGCAAAGCACAATATCCGAAATACGCATGAGTAAAACAATTACAAAACAAGTAGCCGTAATAGTCGGCGCCGGTCCAGCCGGTCTGACCGCCGCCTATGAACTATTGCAACAGACAAACATTCTGCCCATCGTTTGCGAAGCCTCAGACAATGTAGGCGGCATCTCGCAAACCGTTGAATATCACGGCAACAGGATGGATCTTGGCGGTCACCGTTTCTTCTCGAAAGATGAGCGGATCATGCGCTGGTGGCAACAAATGCTGCCGCTGCAAGGCTCCGAATCGAAAGACGACATATTGCTTGGTCTGCACGACAAGCCATTAGCCCCGAACGGTCCTGATCCTGAGAAAGAGAACCGCGTGATGCTGTTCAGACATCGCGTAAGCAGGATATTCTTCCTTCGGAAATTCTTCGACTACCCTATCTCGATGAAGAAAGAGACGTTTCTGAACATGGGATTGTGGCGAACGATGAAAGCCGGTTTCGGATATTTGTGGTCATGCGTTCACAAATTGCCTGAAGATTCGCTGGAGAACTTCTACATCAACCGTTTCGGACGTCCGTTGTATGAAATGTTCTTCGAAGGCTACACAGAGAAAGTATGGGGCGTTCATCCATCGAAACTTGGTGCAGACTGGGGCAGCCAGCGCGTAAAAGGATTGAGTATCCGCGCCGTATTGCGTGATATGTTGCGCAAAGCATTCGGCCGGAAAGACAAAGGTCAAGTAGAGACCTCGCTGATAGAACAATTCATATACCCGAAATACGGTCCCGGTCAACTATGGCAGACAGTAGCCGACGAAGTTAATGCCCGCGGCGGTAAAGTGCTGCTGGACAGCGAAGTAGTAGCCATAACAGCAGAAAAGACCGCTACGGCCGAAGAGAACAGTCCGTCAGGTTCACAAGTTCGCGAGGTGGTAATCCGTCACTCTGACGGGACGACAGAAACCATAGCCTGCGACTACCTGTTGTCCACCATGCCGCTCAAAGACCTGATAGCCGGTCTGCACGGCATAGACGTTCCCGCCGAAGTTAAACTGGTAGCCAGCACATTGCCTTACAGAGACTTTATAACCGTAGGTTTGCTGGTTGACAAGATGAAGATTACGAACGAGACCAAACTCAAGACTTATGCCAACCGCGTGCCGGATACATGGATATATATTCAAGAACGCGACGTGAAGATAGGCCGATTGCAGGTGTTCAACAACTGGTCGCCATACCTGGTGAAAGATTATGAACACACGATGTGGATAGGTCTGGAGTACTTTGCCAGCGAAGGTGACGCCCTGTGGCAGATGCCGAGCGATGCGTTCATCAAGATGGCAACCGAGGAGTTGGTGAAGATAGACGTAATAGCTCCCGACGCCGTTCTTGACGCCTGCCATGTGCGCGTAAAGAAAGCCTACCCGGCTTATTACGGTTCGTACTACCAGTTGGAGACAGTCAAGGCATTCCTGAACAGCATACCTAATCTGTTCTGCCTGGGTCGCAACGGGCAACACCGGTACAACAACATGGATCACTCGATGGCAACCGCTATGGAGTGCGTGGCGCTACTCAAGTCCGGGAACATAGAGGACAAGTCCGCTGTATGGAACGTGAATACCGAAACGGAATATCACGAAAGCAAAGAAGTGAAAACCGAAAACTGACACGCGAGGATTGAAAAGTATATTCAGATATCTGTTTGTTGAGCCGACTACGAACATCTGGCTGCAATTGTTGCGGTATGGGTTTGTAGGCGGCGTGGCATTTGTGGCCGACTACGGGACATTGTTCCTGCTCACGCATTATGCGGGCGTACATTATCTGCTATCTGCAGGTATAGCGTTCTGCATCGGTCTGACGGTAAACTACCTGCTGAGCATCTCATGGGTTTTCAACAAAAACCGGAGTACCAAGCCCTGGGTGGAGTTTATGGTGTTTGCTCTGATCGGCATAGTAGGTCTCGGCCTGAACGAGTTGATTATGTACGTTGCGACCGACCTGTTGCACCTGCATTATATGGTCAGCAAACTGATATCTACCGCATTGGTGTTCTGCTGGAACTTCTTTGCGCGCAAATTGATCATATTCAAATAAAACCACATGAACAAAACTATTCTGCTGAAATATGTTCTGTTCCCGATACTGATATTTGTATCGTGGCTGGGCATAGCCCGTTACACGTTCAACGAGAAACCTGACCTGAACGGCGATAACTTCAGTTACTATATTTACGCGTCATCGCTGGCCTCCGGTCAAGGATATTGCGACCTGTCAGCCCCCGGTTCACCCGCCACAAACAATTTTCCTCCGGGTTATCCGCTACTAATGGCTCCGCTAAGGATGATAACAGACAGTTACGTGGCACAGAAATGGCTGAATGAGGTATTTGTTCTGCTGGCGCTACTATTGCTATACTTCGGTTTGATGCGTACGGGATTGCCGATGGCTATATCGTTCACGGCCGCCGTGTCAGGTGCGTTCCTGCCGAGGTTGTTCCACTTCTCGACAATGATGATGAGTGAGTCATCGTTCCTACTAACCTCGATGGTTGTGCTATACTGCCTAATTCGTATGGCCGAGCATGAGGAGTCGTGGTGGGAAGAGTTGCGTCATCCGTGGCTATACCTGATGTTGGCAGCCGTAGTAATCAACTACCATATCCGCACACAAGGTCTGGCGATGATAGCGGGTGTGCTACTTGCACTACTCATCCGCAAGCGTTGGGCAGCAACAGGCGTGACGGCCATAGGTTTCATACTCGGCGCGCTGCCATGGAAACTCCGCAACGCCGCTCTCGGCTTGAATGGCAACCGGTATATTGACAGTATGATGCAAGCCAACCCATGGCGTCCGGAAGAAGGGACATTGACCTTGGGTGAGATGATTCACCGGTTCTTCGATACACTACAGATGCTGCTGTTCCAGGCCATACCAAACACGGTTTTCCCATTCATGAGCACCAATCCCGACCAACCGACATATAGTTTTGGCATCTATCTTGCAGGTGGACTGCTGGTAGCACTAATGCTGTTCGGCTGCTGGCATACAGGTAAATGGCGTTGGGTGCTGATAGCATATATAGCTGCGACACTCGGCTTGATATCGCTGTTCTCTACCCCATCCGGCAGCAGATACATAACAACCATCCTGCCGCTGCTGTCAGCAGTAGAACTGATAGGACTTTGGAAACTGGTAACACTAATTCCCAAGCGTCCACAATGGCTGGATACTGTGGTGGCATTTGCTTTGTTGCTCATCCTATTCACATGCAAAGCGGGCATGCAGGAAGAGCACAAGATTTCACAGCAACGCTTCCCGAGGCAATACAAACAGTTCTTTGCCATAGGCGAACAAGTCAAGAAGAAAACACCTGAAGGCACAGTGGTCTGCTCACGCAAACCGCATATGTTCTACCTATACTCCGACCGACCCGGCGTAGTGTACAAGTTCACACAAGATCCACAAGAATTGTTGGATGATCTGGTTAAGAAAAATGTGGATTACGTAATCCTAGATGCGCTGGGTTACTCATCGACAGCATACTATCTGTTCCCAGCAGTGCAGAAATACCCGCAATACTTTTCGCCGGTTATACACTACGAAGACACCCACACCTACCTGCTACGTTTCCATCGCGACAATTACGCCTCACGCAACCAGTAAGGCACGATGTACCTTGGGATATTTGGCAGACAGATAGATGACTCGGGCAGCCAAGTGAGCGAAATAAGCGGCATATACGGCATGCATACCGATGTTTGCCGCGAATTGAGAATTGAGCGTTGAGAAATAATATGTAGCCGCAAATGCGAAAGCCGCCCAAAGCATAGCATTGCGAATCTCCTTGCCACGCGTGGCTCCCGCATAAATTCCATCCCACATAAATGCCAGCATGCTGACCATAGGCATAGCAATCAGCCAACCTAAGTAACGATTCATCGTGGCTACCACCTCGCTGTCGGAAGTAAGCGAGGCAAACATCGCATTCGGGAACAATCCATACAAAAGGCTGAACAATAGCCCTACTCCTGTTCCCCAAGCAAACAGCACTTTAATCAAACGATTAAATTCCTGATGCGTACCAGCAGACTGCTGACTATCATCTGCCGCTTGAAGACTGCCAATAGACTTTCCTACCAATGCTTCACCGGCATAGGCAAAGCCATCGACGAAGAATGAGAAGAGCATGAACAGTTTCATCATCAGCGATGATGCTGCCAATTCCACATCGCCGTAAGCACTACTGATAGCTGTCCAGCCCACATAAACGACGATGAAACATAGCGAGCGGATAAACAAGTCGGTATTCAATCTAAAAAACTGAGCATCGAAATGCAGGTCGAAAACCGAAAAGCGGAAAGCGTCAGCATAGCGGATGGCAATCATCGCCAAAGCGACCAGCAATCCTGTCCACTGCGCGATAAGTGTGCCCCATGCCACGCCTACAGCCCCTAACGGCGTATGTACGGCCAACAGATAGGAAGCCAGCATATTTACGCCATTGACAACCAAATCGGCAACCATAGCCCGGTTGCCATCCTGCATACCGATAAACCATCCCTTGCACGTCATAAGCATCAGCGTTGCCGGTGCAGCCCAAACGCGTATATTGAAGTACGCACGTGCAAACTCAGCCACTTCCTGCGAGCACGGCATCACATACAAAACGGCCTCCAAATACACCTTTTGTAGCAACCAGATCATCAGGGCACCAGCCAACGCAATCACCAACGAGCGCACCAACAATCTGCCGCACACCTGGCGCTGACGTGCTCCAAAAGCCTGCGCAGTCAAGCCTGATGTACTCACACGCAGGAAACCGAAGCAACCATACAGCATGTCGAACAACATTGTTCCAACAGCTATACCTCCAATTGCCCATGCAGATGTTAGATGTCCGGCAATAACCATATCCACCAACCCTACGAGCGGGATGGTGATATTGGCCAAGATAGAAGGAACAGCTATCTTCAGGATAGACTTATGGATATTCTCCGACGCGATAAAGCACCAGTAACTAAAAGAACAAACAAACGAGCAAACAGCAAATATCTACAATCAGCCGACAGTCACGTCAGGATTGATTTTGCGGATGAGATTTTTGAGCACATCACCCGGACCGAACTCATAGAACTCCGTTGCGCCATCTGCAATCATTCGGTTGACAGACTGCGTCCAACGCACAGGAGACGTGAGTTGGTCAAGCAGATTGCGGCGGAGGCGCTCAGGATCCGTTTGCGGCGCCGCACACACATTCTGATATATCGGGCACACGGGCTTATGGAAAGCCGTTTGCTCTATAGCCTCACCCAATGCCTCTGCTGCAGGCTGCATCAACGGAGAATGGAAAGCTCCGCCTACCGGCAACTTGATTGCACGCCGGGCACCGGCTTCTTTCAGCAGAGGAATAACTGCATCTATACCGCTCACCGTACCGGAAATAACCACCTGGCCATTACTGTTGAAATTGGCAGCAACAACAACATCATCGCTTATATTGCGGCAGACAGCATCAACTTTGTCATCCTCCAGCCCCAAGATAGCAGCCATCGTTCCCGGCTGCAATTCGCATGCATGCTGCATGGCTTCGGCACGGGCGCGAACAAGCAGCAGAGCGTCATCAAACGCCAAAGCTCCGCATGCCACAAGAGCAGAGAACTCACCCAAGCTGTGACCGGCAACCATCTGAGGCTGCTCAACAGTATTGACCATATAGGCTGCCACTGAATGCAAGAACACTGCCGGTTGTGTCACACGAGTGGCACGCAATTCATCGTCCGTTCCACTGAACATTACATCCGTTATACGGAAACCTAACAAGTCGTTGGCGTGCTCAAACAAATCACGGGCAACGGAGAAATTGTCATACAACTCCTTGCCCATACCAATATACTGGCTACCCTGACCTGGGAACACAAATGCTTTTTTCATAATACGTATTTTTGCAAATATAGAAAATCCAAAATGTTGCTATTTTTGCGCAAAGTTAATAAAATTTATCGAAATTTGCAAAAAAATACCTATTTGACTTGCATATATAAAAAAAAAATCGTAACTTTGCAACGCAAAGATATGCGCATACCATGTAGAATAAATCTTTTATCTAATATGAAAAAATCAATATTCCTGTTATCTTTAGTTGCATCGCTGATTGGTTTCAGCGCATGTACCGGCAAGCAAAAATGCCAAAACAGTTCGGAGATTGCTGTAGCCAACCCTATCATGCCTGTATATTACACAGGCGGAGTACAACACATCTGGCTGACAGATTATCTGCCTGCACTGACCGGCGACGAGCAATTAACCATCGAGACCGACATGAGTTACACGGTCTCTAACTATACAACCTTGGAATTTGATCTAAGCGGCGACAATACACTTTCCACACTGACAATATATGTAGATAGCACCGCCACATACGACATACCGATCCTGCCGCATTTGCCTTTCGCAACCGGTCTGACTACTGAAGGCTACACCGATACTACTATTCTGTTCAGTCTGCCGGCTGCCGGCAACTACCGCGTGCAAGCCTATCTTAACGACCAAAAACTTGCCCCCGAACTGATTGAACGCGGTGAAGGCGATACTATAGGCACATTGCGGATACCCGAGTGCCCGAGTGGACGTGCGTTCATACGGCTATATGCTGCCAACTTTGCCAACCGCTTGAACGATGTACTTATCCCATTGCAGGACGGCAAGGTTGTGACAGACGCCTCACAGTTGACGCTCAACGATGATCAGACACAAGTACTCTACTCGCTGATGATTGACCGCTTTAGCAACGGAAACACAGCCAACGACGAGCCACTCAATGATCCAGAAGTATTACCCATTGTAGATTATCAGGGCGGTGACCTGGCCGGCATAACCGAAAAAATCAACAACGGTTTTTTTGAAGAATTAGGCATCACGACAATCTGGATATCGCCCATTACTCAAAACCCCACGGATGCATGGGGTCGCTATCCTTTCAAACACGGAAACAAATACGACCCGAGCAGGACATATACCAAATTCTCCGGCTATCATGGCTATTGGCCAATATACAACAACAAGGTTGACCACCGTTTCGGTACCCCTGAAGAACTCCGCGCTATGCTTGATGCTGCTCATGCCCATGGTTTGCATGTAGTGCTTGACTATGTAGCCAACCACTTGCACATCAATTCACCCGTCATCCAGCAACATCCCGAATGGATAACCGACAGCATTTTACCCGATGGGCGAAGGAATTTTGAGTTGTGGGACGAGGCGCGATTGACTACGTGGTTTGACGTGCACATCCCTTCGCTCGATTTGGAGCGTCCGGAAGTATGTGAAGCGATGACAGATACAGCTCTATTCTGGCTGGAGAATTATCCTTTCGACGGCTTCCGCCACGATGCATGCAAACATATACCTGAGACGTATTGGCGACTATTAGGGCACAAGATTGCCACCCGTTTCCCAGGAAGACACATCTGGATGATTGGTGAGACATACGGTTCGCCTGAACTCATTGGCATGTATGTCAAGTCGGGTATGCTGAATGCTCAGTTTGACTTCAACGAGTATTACGGTATTCGCGAATCTGTGATTGATACCAAGTACGGTATGCAGGAATTGGAACGCATAGTCAAAGAGTCGATGGCTGCCTACGGGTCACATCACACGATGGGAAACATATCCGGCAACCATGACCAGGTTCGTATAGCCTCACTTGCCGGCGGAGCAATCCGCCCGGATGAGGACGGGAAAGAAGCCGGCTGGACGCGCACAGTAGACATAGGCGACGCATCCGTTGCATACCGCAAAGCTGTGTTACAAGAAGTGATTAACTTTACCATCCCCGGTGTACCATGCATTTATCAGGGCGATGAGTACGGCGAAGTTGGTGCTAACGACCCAGATAACCGAATGATGATGCGGTTTGACGGATTGAATGAACAGGAAAAAGCCATGCGGAATGAGGTGAAGCGACTCATCCAGTTGCGTCGCACATCGATGCCCCTACTCTACGGCGACCTTCAGACCGAGCGCCTGAGTGCTGACGAGTGGGTTTACTCGCGCACATACATGGGTGAGAAAATAACAGTAACCATCAACCGCAAAGATTTGACCTATTCAATTGATAGACAATAAGATAATACTAATCCTTAAATCTGTACTGATATGAAAAAACTAAGTCTCTTTATTTTGGCAGCATTGGCCTTCACGGCTTGCACCAAACAAGAAGCACAGCAAACCAAACACCCGAAGTTTGCCTACGATGCCACTATCTACGAGTTGAATACCCGTCAGTTGACCCCCGAAGGCACTTTTGCTGCTGCAGAAGCCGAACTGCCCAAACTCAAGGAAATGGGTGTGGATATCATCTGGATGATGCCGCTGCAACCCATCGGCAAACTAACACGCAAGGGCACACTCGGCAGTTACTACAGTATCATCGATTACTGTGAGTTCAATCCCGAATTCGGCACACGTGAGGATTTTGAGCATTTTCTAGCCAAAGCACATGAGTTGGGCATGAAAGTTATTCTAGATTGGGTGGCTAACCATACAGCACCTGACAGCGAGTGGACTCAAAACGAAGGATGGCACTACCGTGACGAAAACGGAAACCTCATGGTTCAGTATGACTGGACAGATATTAGCAAACTCAATTATGAGAACGAAGACATGCGCGCAGCCATGAAGGAAGCAATGCACTTCTGGATGGATGAGATTGGCATTGACGGTTTCCGCTGCGATGTAGCAGGCGAAGTGCCGACAGATTTCTGGAACGATGCTATGGCCGAACTTCGCATCACCCATCCGAAAATGTTCACACTGGCGGAAGATGAAGATAAGGCTTATGAGTTATGTGAATCGGCCTTCGACATGTATTACGGATGGACACTGCATCACCTGATGAACGGTGTTGCACAAGGTACCAACTCCGTTCAAGACTTGTGGGACTATTTTGCTAAGGCGGATACTACGGTTGAGGATTATGCCATCCGTATGAACTTCATATCCAACCATGATGAGAATTCATGGTCAGGTGATGAGTATGAGCGTCTGAAGAGCAAAGCAGCCGTGGAAGCGATGACAGCATTCACATATGTCATTCCCGGCATGCCACTGATTTATACAGGACAGGAGTACGGCAACCATCATCGTCTGGAGTTCTTTGAGAAAGACTGCATCGACCGTGACGAGAATTGCTCAATGCGCCCGTTGTACAAACAACTGAACGCCTTGCGCGAAGCCAATCCAGCGCTCTACTCTCCCGAAGTTGGCGCACCTATGATTCGTCTGACGGCAGATAACGATAAGGTTTTTGCATGTGTACGTGAAACGGTTGATGAGAAAAAAAATCTCACCAACACCGTAATCAGCATCATCAACATGAGCAATGGGGCACAACAGGTAACAATTGATACCGAAGAATATGCCGATGATTATGTTGATTTGGATGGAAACATTGTTACTGTTGAAGCAGGCTACTCCTGCAATTTGAATCCATGGCAATATATCATTCTAACAGACATGGATTGATCATAATATACATCAAAAAAGGCTGCCACACTTAGTGACAGCCTTTTTTTGCTTTTCTACTTATTGGATTTGGGCATTTTCTGCTCCTTGTGCATCAGTTTTCTTCTTTCTAGGCTGACGTGTACGTTTCGGTTTTTCGGCAGAGGATTCCTTCTGCTGTTCAACATTAGCGGGTACCACTTCAGCTTGTACCTCGACCTTTGCTTCAGTAACGGACTTTTCAGTCTTCTTGCGTGGAGCACGTTTTGGCTTGGGCTTAGCTTCTGTTGCTACAGTTTCAATTGCTTTGGGTTGCTCCGCTTGAACTTGTTCCGTCTTAGGTTGTTCAACCTTGGCCGTTGCTTGTTTAGCCGTTTTCTTGCGCGTGCTTTGAGCCTTTGGCTTTGCTTCCTTACGAGGTTGAGTCTCTACCTGCGGTTGAGTCTCTACCTGCGGTTTAGTTTCTACTGCCGGTTGTGCCAACTCTACTTTAGATTGCTGTTTGGGCTGTTGCTTTGCCTGCTGTTGCTGCGGTTTAGCTTGCGGCTGCGGTTTGGATTGCTGTTTGGGTTGTTGTTTGGGCTGCGGTTGGGGTTGAGGATTTGTATCCACACGCAAAGCGCGCTCAATCTTTTCCTCGTTGCCAGACTCTGCTTCCGGACGGCTCAACTCCATTCCTTTGGAATTGTAGAAATGATACTCCATCATTCCCACCCCCTGATTCACCTGCAGCGTTACTCCATAGTGCAACCACCAACGCCACTTCAGGCTAAACAAGCCTTGTGTTGCATACGCATATACATACGGATGAACGTGCAAACGCATTCCCTTGCCGTACAAGCGGTACATTAGGTCAATTTCCTGCTCTAATTGCTCCGTAAAGTTGATGGAACTCTGGATGCGTCCCTTGCCATGACAAGTGGGACACACCTCTGTTACATCCATCTCAACTGCCGGACGTACGCGCTGGCGGGTAATCTGCATCAGACCGAACTTGCTGAGAGGCAGAATATTATGGCGAGCACGGTCGTGAGCCATCAATTTGCGCATATACTCGTACAACTGTTGTTGATGATCCTTGGAATCCATGTCGATGAAGTCAACGATAATGATTCCGCCGATATCGCGCAAACGTAATTGGTGTGCCAATTCCTCGGCTGCCAGCATGTTATAATGGAACGCATTCTCTTCCTGATCATCATATACCTTCTTCGAACCGCTATTCACATCGATTGAGAACAAAGCCTCCGTCTTATCGATAATCAGATAGCCGCCGTTCTTGAAACCTACGGTACGGCCCAAACCAGTCTTAAGCTGACGGGTAATGTCGTAACGATCAAAGATCGGCTGTTCACCCGTGTATAGCTTGACTATCTTTGCGCTTTCAGGAGAGATGAGTTCCACATATTCTCTTACTTCGTCATACACCTCTGCGTCATTCACCTGTATGGTATTAAATTCCGGTGAAAACAAATCACGGATTATACCCGTCGTACGGCCTATCTCTTCGCAGATGAGGCTTACAGGTTGCTTGGTTTGCAGCAGGCGTAATGCATCTTCCCATTTTCGCACAAGGATATTGAGTTCGGAGTCCAAATCTTCAAGTTGTGCTCCTTCGGCTACGGTGCGAACAATTACTCCATATCCTTGCGGACGGACTTGTTGCACCATCTTGCGCAGTTTGTTGCGCTCACTATCCCTGCGAATCTTGTTACTTACCATCACCTTGTCGCCCATTGGCATCAAGACCATGTTTCTACCAGCCAGAGATACCTCTGCGGTCAGACGCGGTCCTTTGGTATTAATGGGTTCTTTGGTGACTTGTACTAAAAGTGTATCTCCCACTTTCAGGTAATCGCCAATCTGACCGTCCTTGCCACATTCGGGCTGTTTCTCAACGCTACGCATCGAGGGGATTCGACGGCGGTCACTGACTGTTCGGGAGATAAATTTCTGTAGAGTAAGAAAATTAGAACCTAAATCCAAGTAGTGTAGAAAAGCATCTTTCTCATAACCTACATCCACAAATACTGCATTCAACGCAGGCATTACTTTCTTCACGCGGCCGTAATAGATGTTGCCTACGGCAAAGGTATCTACATTACGTTTCTCGCGGCGGATTTCTTGCAGACGATCGTCTTCTGTCAGCGCGATGGCAATTTCATCGGGATGTACGTCAATAATCAATTCGCTTTTCATGTTTTCAGTACATCAAATTGTTTTACTTAGCTTTCGCTCTTACGCGATAAGCTCTTCTTTACCTTGCAATGCCCTGCTTCCGCTGAAGCAGGGCATTTTGCAAAGCTCTACGTCATTTACTTATGCTTATGACGATTCTTACGCAGACGTTTTTTACGCTTGTGCGTGGACATCTTGTGTCTCTTATGCTTTTTTCCGTTTGGCATAATAGTAAGTTATTTAATTGTTGGATAATTTCTATTATTATTTTCTAACCTGGGCAGCAAACTCGCGAGCGGGTTTGAAAGCAGGGATCTTATGCTCGGGAACAACGATGGATGTGTTCTTCGTGATGTTACGTGCAACCTTCTCAGCACGTACTCTGGAAATGAAACTACCGAAGCCACGAAGATAAACATTCTCGCCAGAGGCTACATTCTTCTTGATCTCGCTCATTGCCGCCTCGAGAACATTCAGAATCGTGGCTTTATCATAGCCGGTTTCCGCGGCTACTTGATTAACTAATTCTGCTTTTGTCATAATTGTTTTGTTTTTATATAGTTATATTAATTTCTAATTTTGGCATTTTTCGAACCCAAAAAGCGCGAAATGGTTTGCAAAGTTACAAAAAATATTTGATATTCAAAAGAAAAAGTGAAAAAAAATTCGTTTTTTCATATTTTTTATGTATCTTTGCACCATTATTTTACAAAATAGGTCAAAAAATGACACTTTATAGTCAGAATTTCTATCGATTACTATATGATTGGTACGAAGCCAACCATCGTATTTTGCCATGGCGTGAGACGGAAAATCCATACTACATTTGGTTATCCGAAATCATCCTGCAGCAGACGCGTGTGGTACAAGGCATGGACTACTATCATCGTTTTGTTACTACCTATCCTACGATAGAAATGCTTGCCGCTGCCGCTGAAGATGATGTGTTGCGACTTTGGCAAGGTCTAGGATATTACTCTCGTGCACGCAACCTGCATAGGGCTGCCCAAATGATTGTAGGCAATCAAGCGTCAAGCATCAGGCAAAATACATCAGACAATAGCAATTATACATCAGAAATCCGTTTCCCTAAAACTTTCAACGAGTTACGCAGCTTACCCGGCGTGGGCGATTATACTGCCGGAGCCATTGCATCGTTTGCATACAATCTGCCCTACCCGGCGCTGGATGGGAATGTTTATCGCGTACTCGCACGACTCAATGACTGCGAAATGGCATTCGACACATCTGCGGGTAAAAAATATTTCCATGGTCTGGCAGAACAATTGTTAGACAAAGCCAATCCGCGACTATTCAATTCTGCTATCATGGAGTTTGGCGCTTTGTATTGCCTACCACAATCTCCAGACTGCACCAATTGCCCCATTCAGGCTTTCTGCAAGGCATATGCCGCGGGCACGGTTGACTTACTGCCCGTGCGCAAACCGCGTCCTACGCTCCGCAACCGATACTTTACGTACACTATATATATTACTCCTGACAACAAAACGCTTATTCACCAACGTTCAGCCAAAGATATCTGGCAGCACTTGTACGAGTTTCCGCTGATTGAACATTCGTCAGAAGAAAAATGGCAAAAGTATAAAATGCACGGAGCTAGAGCTTTACCGTCACTCACGCACATCCTCAGCCACCAGCGACTGCATGCGCGGTTCTACGTTATGCCAGTAAACGAACTTCCCATATTACCCGATTCATTCGCGATAACATGGGAAGAACTAGACAACTATGCGCTTGCACGTCTGACGCTCAAAGCTCTGGAGGCAGTTAACCGCTTGCCATAGTCTAGCCAATCTAGCGTCCTAATACGACCTATATATACGATGTATATATCCCTTGATTTTACCTCATACTAATTTCTTGTAGTGAATGCGTTTTGGCGTTAAGGAATCTTCGCCGAGACGGAGACGTTTGTTCGCCTCGTAGTCGCTGTAGTCGCCTTCGAACCAGAAGACCTTACTATCCCCCTCAAACGCAAGGATATGGGTGCATATACGGTCAAGGAACCAACGGTCGTGACTGATAACAACCGCACAGCCGGCGAAGTTCTCCAAGCCTTCCTCCAGTGCACGCAAAGTGTTAACATCAATATCGTTCGTGGGCTCGTCGAGCAGAAGTACGTTCGCCTCACTCTTCAAGGTCAGCGCCAGATGCAGACGGTTACGTTCACCGCCGGACAACACGCCACACTTCTTCTCTTGATCTGCACCGGTAAAATTGAATCGGCTCAAGTAAGCACGTGCGTTAATCTCTTTGCCACCTACGCGGATAAACTCCGTACCATTGGCAATAGTCTCATATACTGTTTTATCGGGGTCAATGTTTGAGTGAACCTGATCCACGTAGCCTACTTTCACTGTCTCTCCTACAGCAAACGTACCTTTGTCAGGTTTCTCCATGCCCATAATCATACGGAACAAGGTCGTCTTACCAGCACCGTTAGGGCCGATGATGCCTACAATGCCGTTAGGTGGCAACATAAAGTTCAAATCTTCCATCAGCAACTTGTCGCCAAACGCCTTGCTCACACCTTCGGCATTAATAACCTTGTTACCCAACCGCGGTCCGTTAGGAATAAAAATCTCCAACTTCTCCTCGCGCTCTTTCTGTTCCTCGTTGAGCATGCGGTCATAAGCACCCAGACGGGCTTTAGACTTAGCCTGACGAGCCTTGGGAGCCATTCTAACCCACTCCAACTCACGCTCCAGAGTCTTGCGTCGCTTGGAAGCTTGCTTTTCCTCCATTGCCATACGGGTGGTTTTCTGCTCCAGCCATGATGAATAGTTGCCCTTCCACGGGATACCTTCACCTCTATCCAACTCGAGGATCCAGCCTGCTACATTATCCAGGAAATAACGGTCGTGCGTAATGCAGATTACCGTTCCCGGGTATTGGTGCAAGTGTTGCTCCAGCCAGTCGATACTCTCGGCATCCAAATGGTTCGTAGGCTCGTCCAACAACAGAACATCCGGCTGCTGCAGCAATAACCGACACAACGCCACACGGCGGCGCTCACCACCTGACAGATGTTGCACGTTCTCGTTGTCATCCGGGCAACGCAGAGCATCCATAGCACGGTCAAGACGCTGATCAATGTTCCAGGCATCAGCGGCATCAAGTTTATCCTGCAATTCTGCCTGACGGGCAAGCAGTTTGTCGAAATCTGCATCAGGTTCAGCAAAAGCCATATTGATTTCATCGAACTCGCGTAGCATATCCATAATCGGTTGCACACCTTCCTGCACACACTCACGCACAGTCTTTGTGGGATCAAGCTGCGGGTCTTGCTCCAGGTATCCGACTGTATAACCAGGTGAGAACACCACCTCGCCCTGATAGTTTTTGTCGATCCCCGCAATGATTTTCATCAAAGTGGATTTACCTGCACCGTTCAGACCGATAATGCCTATCTTCGCTCCATAGAAGAAACTCAGGTAGATATTGTTTAGAATACGTTTCTGATTCTGTTGGATGGTTTTGCTCACGCCCACCATCGAAAAAATTATCTTTTTGTCGTCTGCCATACAAATAATTCCTAATTTTACTCTTAATTTTACCTCTGTTCAACCATTTCTACTCTTACTTACCCAATCCATCCAGCAGTCCCTCGATAGCACCGCCAAGTTCGATGAAGGCATCATGCATACCTCTGGTTGCATCATCAAACGAATGTTTGTAGAACTGCGCCATACAACGTCCCTTAAGTTCGCCTATTTCATAACGCAGACTATCGTTGTAGTCATACTGCTCTATAGTCTGGCATAGTTCGGAGTAATGCATCAAAGCATCATCCCAATCAGCATCCGACCAATTATCGGATTTAGATTCGATTCGCTCAGTAAACTTCTGCAGATCATCAACAGCCGTCTGCGAAGGATTGCAGGCTGCAAGCAACAAACTCAGCAGCACAAGGGGTAAGAACTTTAGCATATTGAGATAGAATTTAACGGTTCTACATTATTCAAGTGCAGTCAGGTCTTTACTGATCTGCGCTTGCAGATCGGTGAGAGAAGCGAATCGCCGTTCTTCGCGCAAACGGTCAATAAAGTGCAAAGTGATTGATTGATTATACAAGTCACCAGCAAACCCAGGAATATGAACTTCAATTGTCTGGTTCGTATTTCCGACTGTAGGGTTAGTGCCTATATTAACCAGCGCCTGTTTGGACTGATCAGATGAAAGCTCACTATCAAAATCCACAACTGCCTTATACACTCCTGCAGCAGGAATAAGTTTGTCTGTTGCAGGTACAATATTCGCCGTTGGGAAACCAATCTGACGGCCTATCATTCTCCCATGTACAACTCTTCCCGTCAACATATACTGATACCCCAACAGCCTGTTGGCTTCTGACAAATCGCCCTGCCGCAATAATTTGCGAATAGATGTGGATGATGGTTTGATTCCGCCTTCGCTATACGATTGCGCTCGGATAATATAAATGCCTACCTGCTGAGCAATAGCCTGATACTGTTCATCACTCAGACAACCGTCGGATCCGAAATGGTGATTGTATCCCATCAGTAAGTGGCGCACTTTCCATCGGTCTGCTAAGTAGTCAAGAAACTGAAAAGCAGTAAGAGGTTGCACTTCAGCAAAGTCAAAGAAATGTACTTCCCCAAACTGTCCGAGCAGCCGTTCACGTTCCTCTATGGTAGTCAACAGATGCGGACAATAATGGTCATCATCATGGCCTTGGAGTTTGGATAACACCACCCGAGGATGTTGCAGAAACGTGAAAATAAGCGGGCGACAATCAAAATCACTCGCGTAACGATGTAACTGCTCAAACAGATACCGATGTCCCTTGTGGACACCGTCAAAGAATCCTATAGTAGCTATGCCGGCCATTAAATCTTGATATAGATTTGCTTCTTATACAGCGGATATGCAATACCACAGAGCACAGCGTCATATATCAAAGCACATGCAAGCGAACCGCCTTTGTCGCCGAATAGCGGCTGCATCAGCCGTTTATAGAAAAAGCCCCAAACGGAATACATATCGCCATCGATCTCAAACCGGATGTTCGCCATGATTATCGCCAGCACACCGCTCAAAACAAAGATGAACATCGGGTTAACGCCGAAACTCTCAAACGGTACAACCCAACCTGCATTGCCACGGATATCAATCAGCCACATCAGCAAAGCCAACAGCAAAGAGGCTAAGCCACACGTTACAAACACGTACGAAACACTCCAAAGGCTCTTGTTAATAGGAAACGCATAGTCAAGCAAAAATCCAAAGAGCAGAATGATTGAGCCGAAGATAAACAGACGGTTGACCTTTTGCCACAAGTCATCTGTACCAAATATCAACTTACCGGCAAAACATCCTAACAAACAATGTGCGACACAAGGGATAGTGGACAATATACCTTCCGGATCAAATGCTATGCCTCCGATGTGATACATATGCGCCTCACCCAGAATTGCTTTGTCCACACGCGCGACGATATTGTTCTCAGTTAAGTCGAAACTCCCGGTTACTCCTATAATGATGCAGTAGATAACCAGCAATACGGCAGCCACATATGGCGTACGCTTGGGCTTGAATAACATGAGCAGTAATCCACCAAACAGACTTACCCACCCCAATCTTGGTAAAACACCCATAAAGCGCAGACGCGCTATCGGGTTATTCCATATTGCATCCACCAACTCTCCGCCGCCGCTCATTGTCCGGCAGAATATACCAAACCAGCCTATTGCCCAACCGATAATCACAAGCATCAGCGAACGATAGATCAAATGCCCGGCACTCTTGGCCGTAAGTGTATAATCGTATTTGCGGTAGGAGATATACATCGCTACGCCCATCACGAACATAAAGAACGGGAATACCAGATCCGTCGGAGTACAACCATCCCATGCAGCATGACGCAAGGGCGCATAGATATGCGCCCAAGTGCCGGGGTTATTCACAAGAATCATTCCTGCGATAGTTATCCCCCTCAATACGTCAAGTGAACGTAAGCGATTTGCCATTTTTGTTTGTTATAGGGTTTTTGCGACCTCAACTTCCTCGAAGGATTCCAGTATATCACCTTCCTTCAAATCGTCGTATGCCTTCAGACTCAAGCCACACTCCGTATTGACGCCAGCCTCCTTGATATCATCTTTGACATGCTTGAGCGACGCGAGTTCGGCAGTCTTGATAACAATACCGTCACGAATGACGCGAACCTTGTTCCCACGCTTGATCTTGCCTTCACGAACAATACAACCGGCAATCGTTCCGACCTTGCTAATGTGGAAGGTCTGCAGCACTTCGACAGTAGCGGTAACCTCCTCCTTAATCTCCGGCGAGAGCATACCTTCCATAGCAGCCTTGACCTCTTCGATAGCATCGTAGATGATTGAATATACACGTATATCCACCTCCTCTTGCTCCGCCATTTTCTTGGCTGAACCAGTAGGACGAACGTTGAAGCCGATGATAATGGCATCGGACGCGGCAGCTAGCATGACATCGCTGTCGCTGACTGCACCCACAGCCTTGTGGATTACATTCACCTGAATGTTCTCTGTCGAAAGTTTGATCATCGAGTCTGCCAGCGCCTCTGCTGAACCGTCAACATCAGTTTTAATGATCAGGTTCAGTTCTTTGAAGTCACCGATAGCCAGACGACGACCGATCTCCTCCAGTCCGACGTGCTTCTTAGTACGGATAGATTGCTCACGCTGCAGTTGCTCGCGCTTAGAAGCTATATCCTTGGCTTCCTGCTCTGTAGGCAACACATTGAACTCATCACCTGCCTGCGGAGCCCCGTTCAAGCCGAGTACAACAGCCGGTTCGCCCGGTTTGGCTTCCTTGATGCGCTGACCACGTTCGTTGAACATCGCCTTAACCTTGCCGTGGTATGTACCGGCGAGCAGCACGTCGCCCATATGCAATGTTCCGTCAGAAACCAGCAGTGTAGCTACATAGCCACGACCTTTATCCAGCGAGGACTCAATAACCGAACCTTTGGCGCGACGTTTGGGATTGGCTTTCAGGTCCAACATTTCTGCCTCAAGCAGCACTTTGTCCAACAATTCGTGTACACCCGTACCTTTCTTGGCAGATATGTCCTGCGACTGATACTTGCCTCCCCACTCCTCTACGAGCAGATTCATGTTCGCCAACTCCTCTTTGATCTTTTCGGGGTTGGCACCGGGTTTGTCGCACTTGTTGATAGCAAATACCATCGGCACACCTGCAGCTTGTGCGTGGCTGATAGCCTCGCGAGTCTGCGGCATCACGCCGTCGTCGGCAGCAACAATGATGATAGCTATATCCGTGACTTGTGCACCGCGGGCACGCATGGCGGTAAATGCCTCGTGACCTGGTGTATCCAGGAACGTGATATGCTTGCCCGATTCGCTTAGTTTGACGTTGTAAGCACCGATATGCTGCGTTATACCACCGGCCTCACCGGCAATAACATTGGTGTTACGTATGTGGTCAAGAAGCGATGTTTTTCCGTGGTCAACGTGACCCATGACGGTAACAATCGGCGCGCGAGGCTCCATATCTTCTTCGCTGTATGCCTCTTCCTCCTCAGCAATCTGCTCGGCAACTTTAGCGCTGACATATTCTGTTTCAAAACCAAATTCCTCAGCCACTATATTGATAGTCTCGGCATCAAGTCGCTGGTTGATACTTACCATCATACCCAGTGACATACACGTACCTATAATTTTCGTAACAGGCACATTCATCATCACAGCCAAGTCATTGGCGGTAACGAACTCGGTGAGTTTGAGCACCTTGCTCTGAGCCTGTTCTTGTGCGCGCTCGGTAGCAGCTTTCTCGCGTTCTTGCTCGCGGCGTTCGCGTTTGTGTTTGGAGGTGGCAGTCTTGCCTTTGTTACCTTGCAGACGTGCTATCGTCTCCTTAATCTGACGCTGTACCTCTTCGTCATCCACCTCTACGCGCACACCTTTTTTCTTCGAAGGAGCTTTGCCCTTTTGGTTCTTGACGTCATTGACATCCACCTTATTCTGCTTGATACGCTCACGTTTGCGTTTTTCGCCTGCAGCGCCTTGTGCTGCACGACGTGCCTGCTCGCGTTCCTCACGTTCTTTCTTTTTCTCCTCCTTGGTCTTCTGACGAGGATGAGTTGCCTGATTAAGCGTATCCAGGTCAATCTTGCCCACGACCTTCGGTTGGTTCTTCAGCACAGGTTTGCCAAGCGAGAACACTTCAGTGGTCTTCTTTGTTTCCTCCGGCTGTTCCGGAACCTTCTCCTCCACAACAGGTTTTTCTGCCTGCTCTTTGGCCTTTGCTTCAGCTTCGGCAATCAATCTTGCAGCTTCAGCAGCCTCACGTTCGGCAGCGAGACGTGCAGCCTCTTCTTCAGCTTTCTTTGCAGCTTCAGCAGCACGTTGCGCCTCTTCCTGCGCCTTACGGGCAGCCTCCTCAGCAGCTTTCTTTGCGGCTTCGGCAGCCTCTTGAGCAGCTTTACGAGCAGCCTCTGCGGCTTTCTTGTCCGCCTCTTCTTGCGCAGAATCCAAGGTAAGCACTTTCTGGATGTCACGCTCTTGACGCTCTTGCTGCTGACGTTCGGCTTCCATCTTAAGGGCCATATCCTTGTTGAATTCTTTAGCCAGACGCATATATACGTCATCATCGATACGGAGATTGGGATCGGTATCGATCGCCATTCCCTGTTTTGCTAAAAATTCAACGGCAGTGGACATGCCGATATTCATTTCCTTACACGCTTTAATCAGTTTGATTGCCATAAATATATTTACGATTTATTCATTTACTATTTGGCCATTTATTTGGCCATTTAGCCATTTAGGCATTAATTATTTCTCATCGTCCTCAAACTCTGCTTCAAGAATCCTGATTACGTCATCGATGGTCTCTTCCTCGAGATCGGTACGTTTAATCAGTTCATCTTTATCAACAGCGAGCACGGCCTTTGCGGTATCAAGTCCTGCTGACTTCAGTGTATCAATTACCCACTGATCAATCTCGTCGTTGAACTCGTCGAGATAGATATCTTCGATATCTTCGCCTTCCATCTCACGATAAACCTCAATCTCATAACCGGTCAACATACTTGCAAGCTTGATGTTGTAACCGCCCTTACCGATAGCCAGACTAACCTCCTCGCTCTTCAGATATACTTCGGCTTTTTTCTCCTCATCGTTGATTGTCATCGATGAAATCTTGGCCGGAGCGAGAGCGCGTTGGATATATAGATTGATGTTCGAGCTGTAGTTGATCACATCAATATTCTCGTTACGCAATTCGCGAACGATACCGTGGATACGTGCACCTTTTATGCCTACGCACGCGCCAACGGGATCAATGCGGTCATCAAAACTCTGTACAGCTACTTTGGCACGCTCACCGGGGATACGGGCGATATTTTTGATACCTATCAGGCCATCGTGCACCTCAGGTACTTCTTGCTCAAACAATCGCTGCAGGAAGAGCGGACTTGTACGACTCAGAATAATCTTCGGGTTCTGGTTCTTGTTATCCACTTGGACAACCACTGCGCGCACGGTGTCACCTTTGCGATAGAAGTCTGTAGGAATCTGATTTTGCTTGGGCAGATAGAGTTCATTGTTCTCCTCGTCAAGCAATAGCATTTCTTTCTTCCAAACCTGATACAGTTCGCCACTAACGATTTGTCCGAGTTTATCGCTATAGCGCATATACAGGTCTTCTTTCTTCAGGTCAAGGATCTTCGTTGCCAGCGTCTGACGCAGGTTCAGGATCATACGGCGGCCAAACACGCTGAAATCCACGCGGTCGGTAACCTCCTCGCCCACCTCAGCTTCATCATCCAATTTGAGAGCGTCGCTGAGAGCAATCTGGGTATTCTCGTTGGCCACATCGTCATCCTCCATTACCAGACGGTTACGATAAACCTCGAGGTCACCTTTGTCAGGGTTGATAATCACGTCGTAGTTGGCATCGGTGCCATACATTTTGGCGATCACGCTGCGGAACGACTCCTCCAGTACGTTAATCAGTGTTTGTTTGTCAATGTTCTTGAACTCCTTGAAGTCCTTGAAAATTTCAATCAAATTGATTGAATCGGTTTTCTTTGTTGCCATATTTTGTTTATAATATTATTTTCTTTGCTATTTCGGTTTCCCAGTCGGCTTGTTTATCGGTCAACTTTTTACCGGTATTTTACACTTCGAGGTCATACTTGCAGTATTTCGGCTCGTCGTATCGCCAGGTGTGAGTAATGATTTGCGTTTGTTTGCGTTTCTTGCCTTCCACTTCCACTTTCTCCTCGCAATCAACGCTGAACGTCTCGTCATCAACACTCACAAGCTGGCCTCTGAGCTTCTTGCCGTCAGCAGTAAGCACCTCCACATCATGACCGAGATGTTTGTTGTACTGCATTTTCGTTTTGAACGGAGCCACGAGACTCACGCTACCTACCTCAAGAGCATAATCCGGTTCGCCGAGGCTCTCCAGCCAATCTACAAGATGACGGTTAAGTTCACCGCAGAAATCCACATCCGTGCCTTCAAGCCGGTCGACTTCTACAAGTATCGTATTGTCCGGCCGCACAACGAGAGTGACGAGCTCGTAACCTGTACCGGCGATGTACTGCTCAATGCGAGCACGTATATCTTGTTCGCTTGTAATCATATTGCTACGTTTAATCCGAAATTTATGCCGCTTAATTACAACGGTGAGGGAACCTGTTCGGGTCCCCTCACTCATTTCGACTACAAAGATAGTAAATAAATATCAAATATGCAAATTTTTTCGAGGAAAAATGCACATTTTAGGTATTTTATCTATCTTCTGTCATTCTTGCATGCAATTACTGAACTAAACTTACTTCAGTGCTTTGGCAAACGCATTGAAAATCTTGTTCATCTCCTCCTCGCACATATTGAGCGAATCGCTGATGTTTTCCATTACCTCTTCGGCTTCCTTCTTTGCTTTGCCTTTGGCGGTAGCAGCTGTTTCGGCGGCCTCCTCATATTCGGCTATCTTGCCGGAAAAGTTTCATTTCTCACGTTTTTGCCGCAATCTTCGTACTTATTCTCGAGATTGATGTCATACAAGCGCACCAGCACTTTTCCGTCTGCGTAAGCAACAGCCATCTTGAAGTACATCGACTCGTTGAAGTTTCCGGCAAACGGATTGTAACGCGTCTTGGTGTTCTTCTTGAGTTCGTACAAGATGCTCTCACCGGGAACTTCATTGATTATCGAACGGCTTTCAAGAGTCACTTTGTTCAATGCTAACTTGAACGCCTTCAGTGCCGCTTGGGCATCTTTGTCGGTATCAAACGAACATTCCACTACACATTCACCATCATCATTGAGAGTGAAAGTTCAAGCCTTTTGGGTCTTACCTGCAAACACAGGCAGAACCATCAGTGCCGTAAGCCCATAGTAACAAACCTCTTCAAAATTGTACAATTAATTGTAATACATATGATTAGAGATATTTACTCCTCTGTATCCTCGAGTTTGTCACCTACGATCTTGCGATAAAGTTCCTTGGCATCGGTTGCGCGGCGGATGATCTCGTGCAGATCTTCAATCTTCACGCGATCTTGCTCCATTGTATCGCGATAACGCAGGGTAACGCAACCGTCGTTCAACGAGTCATGATCGACTGTGATGCAGAACGGTGTGCCGATAGCATCCTGGCGGCGATAACGCTTGCCGATACTATCTTTCTCGTCGTACTGCACGCGGAAGTCGAACTTCAACTCGTCCATGATCTTGTGGGCGAGTTCGGGCAGACCATCTTTCTTTACGAGCGGCATGATGCAAGCCTTGACAGGAGCCAGCACAGGCGGCAGGCTAAGTACAACACGTACATCGCCGCCCTCCAGTTGCTCCTCTTTGTACGAACCGCACATCACGCTCAGGAACATACGATCCACACCGATAGAGGTCTCGATAACATACGGGGTGTACGACTGATTGAGTTCGGGGTCGAAGTATTCGATCTTCTTGCCACTGTACTTGGCGTGCTGCGAGAGGTCGAAGTTCGTACGGCTGTGGATACCCTCAACCTCTTTGAAGCCGAACGGCATCTGGAACTCAATATCGGTAGCAGCATTGGCGTAGTGCGCCAGTTTCTCGTGGTCGTGGTAGCGGTACTTCTGGTCGCCGAGGCCGAGAGCCTTGTGCCACTTGAGGCGGAACGCCTTCCAGTGTTCAAACCACTTGAGTTCCTCGCCCGGGCGAACAAAGAACTGCATCTCCATCTGCTCAAACTCGCGCATACGGAACACGAACTGACGGGCTACAATCTCGTTGCGGAACGCCTTGCCGATCTGTGCTATGCCGAACGGAATCTTCATACGGCCGGTCTTCTGCACGTTCAGGAAGTTAACGAAGATTCCTTGTGCCGTTTCGGGGCGAAGGTAAATCTTCATTGCTCCATCGGCCGTTGAGCCCATCTCTGTTTGAAACATGAGGTTAAACTGACGCACGTCGGTCCAGTTGCGCGTACCGCTGATGGGGCAAACGATTTCTTCGTCGAGGATAATCTGCTTGAGTTCGTCAAGATCATTGGCGTTCATGGCTGCCGAGTAACGCTCGTGCAGGGCGTCGCGCTTCTGCTGATGTTCCATCACACGCGCATTGGTCTGGCGGAACATAGCTTCGTCGAACGAATCACCGAAACGCTTGCGAGCTTTGTCCACTTCCTTCTGGATCTTCTCCTCATACTTGGCTATCTGCTCTTCGATAAGCACGTCGGCACGATAGCGCTTCTTAGAGTCGCGGTTGTCAATCAGCGGGTCGTTGAAGGCATCGACGTGACCGGAGGCTTTCCATGTCGTGGGGTGCATAAAGATGGCTGCGTCGATACCCACAATGTTCTGGTGAAGCAGGGTCATCGAGTCCCACCAGTAACGCTTGATGTTGTTCTTGAGTTCAACGCCATTCTGACCGTAGTCATACACAGCGCCCAGACCGTCGTAAATCTCACTGCTGGGGAAAACAAAGCCATACTCCTTGCAGTGTGCGACAATCTTTTTGAATGTTTCTTCTTGTGTTGCCATATTTGTTCATTTAATCATTATCTTATTGTATGAGCCAAACTTGGCTCATCATGTAGGTCTCAACACCTACCGTCGTCTCATCTGTTGTACCTTGCGCATCATTTTGGAGGTTTGTTCGAACTGCTTGATAAAGCGGTTGACCTCGACGATTGATGTGCCGGAACCTTTGGCTATACGCTGCTTACGGCTACCGTTAAGCAGTGCGGGATTGGAGCGCTCCTCGGGAGTCATCGAGCCGATGATAGCTTCAACGGGCTTGAATGCGTCATCACTGATTTCCACACCCTTCATCGCCTTGTCCATACCCGGAATCATACCCATCAGGTCTTTCATCGAGCCCATCTTTTTGATCTGGTTGAGTTGGCCGAGGAAATCGTTGAAATCGAACTGGTTCTTGGCGATACGCTTGCTGATGCGGCGTGCCTCCTCTTCGTCATACTGTTCTTGCGCACGTTCGACAAGGCTGACCACATCACCCATACCGAGGATACGGTCTGCCATACGAGCCGGATGGAACACGTCAAGTGCATCCATCTTCTCTCCCGTACCGATGAACTTGATTGGTTTCTCCACTACCGAGCGGATACTGAGCGCAGCACCACCGCGGGCGTCGCCGTCGAGTTTGGTAAGGATAACGCCATCGAAATCCAGACGGTCGTTGAACGCTTTGGCGGTATTCACAGCATCCTGACCGGTCATGGCATCAACCACGAACAAAGTTTCCTGAGGCTGTATAGCCTGTTTGATGGCAGCGATCTCTGTCATCATCTGCTCGTCAACAGCCAGACGACCGGCCGTATCGACGATCACAACATCGTAACCATAGACCTTAGCCTCAGCGATGGCTTTCTTGGCTTTCTCAACGGGATCTTCTAATGGTTTACCCGGAATAGGTGCGCTGCCGGTCGCAACCGGCTCGCCGGTATAGACCTTGGCATTAATCTGCTCGCCAAGAACACGCAACTGTTCGATAGCAGCGGGACGATAGACGTCGTCGGCAACAAGCATGACCTTCTTGCCTTTCTTCGTCTGAAGATAGTTGGCAAGCTTGGCGGCAAAGGTTGTCTTACCCGAACCTTGTAGACCGGAGAGCAGGATAACAGCCGGGTTACCTTTCAGGTTCAGCTCCACGGCTTCTGCACCCATCAGGGCGGCCAGTTCGTCGTGGGTGATCTTCACCATCAGTTGCCCCGGACGCACCGAGGTCATCACGTTCTGGCCGATGGCTTTCGCCTTGACGGCATCAGTAAACTGCTTGGCAGTCTTGTAGTTAACGTCAGCCTCCAACAGGGCTTTGCGAATATCCTTGACGGTTTCGGCTATGTTAATCTCGGTGATACGGCCTTCACCTTTCAGTATCTTGAACGACCGTTCCAGCCGTTCGCTTAGGTTGTCAAACATAAAAACTATTTACGATTTGGTCATTTACATTTCTCATTTCCCTTCGGCCGAACGATAGGCAAAGCCTTGTTTGGTCGCATGGGGCATTTATTACGTCATCGGGGCGTTTTATCCTCTTGAAGGGTTATGCCCACAAAAAGCCTACAAAGTTACGAAAAAGAAATGACAAATGCAAATATTTTGGATTTTTTTTCAGAAATACAGCGCGGCGTAACAATTTTTGGGGTATACAAACAGCAATTTTCCGCCAAATACACCATGACACAACTTGGTTAAAACTTCGGTTCAACCCCTATTTGCCCCCGATGAAAGTGGCCGTTTTTGGCGAAGGGAGGTTAGTACTTGAGTTTGGATTGAAGGATGGACATCTGTTCGTTGTGCATCTTTGTTTCGCGGTTGACCCACATCTGGCAGAACTGCTCGCGGAGCGGGTCAGTAGCATCGTAGAGGTTAGTGAGCGAGTCGCGCAATGCCCAATGGCGATGCATCACCTCTTTGTAATCATAAAAACATGCACTAAAGGCAAGCATCTCTTCTGCGTTTTGTCCGTCATAACTCTCACGGCGATTGATAATCGTCATCAGATCGGCACGTTCGTTAGCAAGACAAGTGTCAAGTTGTGCGGCATCTTTATAAAGCGCTTCAGCTGCCTGACGGAAATAGGTTAGAGCGGTTTTTATATCTTTTGCGACAAATTTCCCATCACGATAAAATTCCGCAAGTCGGTACGCGCTCTCCACACTGCCTTTTTCTGCTGCCTGCGTGTACAAGGATACCGCCATGTCGCTGTTTTGAGGAACACATACTCCCTTTTCAAAACCTTGCGCCATGGTCAGGAGCATGCCAAGTTCTGTCTGTTTATCAGACTCTTCTGTATCTTCTACTATAAGGTCTACCACATTTTTACAAGTATACCTTTCGGGAACTTCGTGGCACACATATACCCAAAGATCGGAATGACTATCCATGTATACGCCGCTTCAGTTTGATCAGTTTCGTTCGCATTGTAGGACTGAAGTGCCTGAGCAGTTTGGCTTTCCAACTATTGTTCGTTGCCCAACTGCTCTCGCCCAAGTGCTCACAATACGTCTCGGCCGTCCGCACATCCTCGCCGGTTGTCAGTACCGGACAGAAATAATGGACGGGGAAAACGTGCAAATATAATGTGTGATGTGTGATGTGTGATGTGTGATGTGTATTAACAAAAACGTCCTTCTCTACTCCATCGGCAATGAACCCCTGCGATTCAAGGCGGTCGGTGAAATAGGCAGTGTTGGGTGTGAGATCCAGCGATCCATCCGGCAGGATGAACGACCTACTCTCATACGTGCTGAGCATATCCTGCACCCACGCGCCATGGGGTTCGGATGCCAGGACTCCTTGCATGACCGGTTGACGTTTGGAGCCCTCGTATCCCGCAAACGCCGGATAGCGGTCCATCAACTCATTAAACGGCCGATAGACCATAAAGTCCACATCCATATACAGGCCTCCGTATTGCACCAACGCCCACAAGCGCACATAATCGGAGACAAAAGCGAATTTATGAGCCTGATAGGCTTGACGAACATATAGCGGCGCAACAGCAATGTCGAAATTAGTCTCATCCCACCTCTTTAGTTCCCACTCAGGCATATGCTCTTTCCAAGACGCGATGCACCGCTCTGCTAATTCCGGTAACGGAGCACCACCTATCCAAACATAATGTATAATCTTTGGTATCACAACTATTCACTTTTTTATATGCATCAACAAACTGTATGCATTAACTCCTAATAAATTTATCAATCTTGCTCTTTTAGTGTATGTCTCCCCTTGATTCGCAATGACCAACGGGAACACTCCTAATTGCTTTAATTTCTCAATATAATTCTTGCGTTCTCTATAAAATTCTCGTGACACAATCGTAATCACATCTGCCACCAGCATCCCTTGCATTTTACTTAACCAGCTACAATTCGGATATTGTGCTTTATAACCGTTATAACTTTCTATCAATGCCATTCGGTCAGATAGGTTCTTGCGCATCTTATCCTTGTTTCCTCTAACCTGAGTAATACTACCTTGTCGAAGCAAGTAATTATATACTAACATTACTGAATAACGCACATGCTTCGCCTGTAGCATCATACGCGGCAACCACTCTACATCCTCGTAATGAATACCTTCTTTAAATTTCGGAACAATCGACCTACGCATTATAAACATCACTGCATAACATGCGTATCCCATTCTCTCATTTAAATAGTCTAACCCGTTGGTTATACCTATATGGTTATCAACCTGATGAAGGTATTTGTATGGCAAATATACTTGATATTGCTCATTTACATTCTGATAATCAAACCGCAGCACATCAAGATCGTCTCTCTCTACTTGCGCCATCAATCTGCCTAAGACGTTCTCTTCCCAATAGTCATCGGAATCAACAAAGCATATATACTCACCTTTCGCGGCTTTCAGTCCTGCGTTCCTAGCAGCAGATAATCCGGCATTCGGTTGATGAAGAACGCGGATTGGAATGATGAAATGATCCGCTTCGCTGAATGGTGACGTGCCTGCGGCACTTAATGATGAAGCAGCATACTCATCGCATATTTGTGGTGAGTTGTCCGTGGAACCATCATCGACAAGGATGATTTCATAATCATCAAAATCTTGCGCAAGCAAACTATCCACGCATTTACGCAGATAAGGAGCTACGTTATATACGGGTACGATGAAGGATAATTTGATCATACGCATTCTACATTATATGCGGTTTTACTTCCCTTGAAGGTTCGCTCTATACCATGCAATATATTACCTATAGCCAAATGACGTGCATATTGGGGTGCATAGAGTTTTACCATGCGGCTATCAGCCATGCGTGATAGAAAGGTTATCCATTTGCGCTTCAAATACGACACCCCTTCAGCCTTTGTTGATTCCTGTACTCTTGATGATCCCTCTTTCATGATACGCTTGAATAGCAACTCTGCGCGTTCATTGCATCCTTCCGTATAGAACGGGATCTTATCACGCGCCACCCCAAGATACTGCACGATAATATACACGACCAGTTGCTAGGGTTCCATCAGATGAAGTTTGGTCAGCATCTCTTTCAATAGCGCACTATTCATCGTGTCGTGTTTAGCATGCAGCAGCACAGCAATATCACATACCTGCTTCATATTCATCCCTGTTTCCATAAAATGATGCCATGCATGCAGAAAGGTAAAGAACACATTGAATGTATCATTTGGAACAGTTATGGTCACACCATCCAATTCTACTTGCGGACCATCCTTTGTCAGGTATTGTTCTTCCAATTGCTCATAATACTTTCGATCTCGCGGATGAGCAAAGGTCATACTCACGCGATGCATCTCCAGCAACGTGTCGCCGAACACAAAATTATAGTGCTTCAGAAACTCAAACTCTTCTATCGGATGTTTCGCCTCCGGGAATGCATCACGCAATACTGCACATGCATCATGATATTGTTTTTGCCCGACGTACAAATCTATATCTCCCCATTGCCGCAGATGCGGTTGCGGGTAATAGTACGCGAGTGCAAAACCTTTCAGCAACACCGGATGAATACCGGCATTCTCAAATGCCGCCCAAGCCTTCCCCAAAATAGACATCATCGTATTCTGTTGCATCATAGAATACAGACACTGCTGCTTCATCTGCATACGCAATGCAGCGGGAACGGCAACCTCCTTGCGTTTTAGCAATTGATCATATACTAAAGGACCTGTTCCTTGCGATGCTGCCAACTGAACTATCTTTGGCACTTCATCAGGATGTATAACTGTCAGCGATTCATGATTCCATATCGCAGATTTTAGGTATGTTCTATTAATTCATAAATTCGAGTGGAAGCCGTTCCGTTAGATT
>SAMEA3663077__coassemble_77_pt1 | contig 44841 bp, 39 predicted proteins | sample SAMEA3663077__metabat2_high_PE_010 | metagenome-assembled genome bin SAMEA3663077 (sample SAMEA3663077) | pig gut metagenome | biome: pig gut; feature: pig-associated habitat; material: faeces | place: France | collected 2012
TTCGGCCGGATTTCTGCGTAATCCCTGCGCAGCTTGCGATGCAATCTGCTCAAACAATCCTGTCATTTTGCCTTACAAGCAAACTTGACGTCAAACCGCCCGGATTGTTTGTGATTCGGCCGGGATTCGAACCCGGGACCCACAGCTTAGAAGGCTGTTGCTCTATCCAACTGAGCTACCGAACCCTCGCGTTCGGCAAATTACGCTTTCGGATGTCGTATTGCTACATAAAGCGCGTAATTGCCTCCGCTCTCCCACTACAAAATAATCGGTTTCCTTGCTATGCTTAGTCGATTATTTTGTATCGAGCCCCCGATTGGGGATTACAGGAGTCCCTCTACCAGCGGTTGGAGACGAGGTTTGGGAGTGTAACCTACACTGCGATTAACCAATTCGCCGTTCTTGAAAAACAAAATGGTCGGAATATTCATGATACCGAATTGCTCGCATGTTTCAGGGTTCTCGTCAACATTCAGTTTGCCGATGACCACCTTGCCGTCATATTCTGCCGCCAGATCGTCAATCACCGGATGCATCATTTTGCAAGGCCCGCACCAGGGTGCCCAGCAGTCTACCACCAGCGGCTTACCCTCGGCCAATAAACTTTTCAGGTTGGAATCTGTAATTTCTTGTACCATAATTATTGCTTGTTTTGAGTTATTCAATCATAAACAGGCATAACTGCCTTGAAAACATCAACAAAAATCGTGCCTAACTGCTATTTGTGTCTTAAAAACGAGCATATCGCAAACTCGTCATGCCAATGTTGTACCATATATGTCAAAATGGCTGCCAATATCATCGCCTGACAGCATTCATAATCTTCGGTGCGATATCAGTATTGTCCATCCATCCTGTGAACTGTTCGGCACCTTGGCCGATAGCGAACACCGGCACTGCGGCGGCAGTGTGGCTATAACTCGTCCAACCGACTTTGGCCTGTTGGTTCAGTATACCGATGGCTGTATTGCATAAGGTATCCAAATCTTTGTACATGGTTTTAAACGAGCGTTTGCCTTTGCTCTTCATTGCTTTACGGAAGGCATCCTGTAATTTGGCGTCTTCCTCGGCAGAGATACTTACCTCGTTGTAGAAATCCAGTCGTTTCTCCAGAATGGCACGTACTGCTTGCCATGTAGGTTTCTTTTGGCCTTTCTTGAACAGGCTGCCGATGTCGTCCGACAGAGTCCATGCTGAGCCGTGTTGGTGCTGCAATTGTTGCAGGTTGAGCGTGTAATTACTATTACCTAATGTCATGCCACCGGTTTCGTGGTCTGCTGTCACAACAATCAAGGTCTCATCGGGATGTTGTTGGTAGAATGCGAGAGCTACACCTAGTGCACCGTCGAAATCTATTGTCTCTTGGATGTTGGCAGCACCGTCGCGTCCGTGACCGGCGTAGTCGATCATGCCACCTTCAATCATTAAGAAGAAACGGTCGTTGTGCGCTTGTAAAAAGTCAATGGCAAATGATGTCAGATTGCTCAACCAAAGGTCTTCCGGACGGTTATCCACCATATAGGGGAAATTGCCACTACTCTTCTTGCGGCGGTCGATAGCATCATTCTCCTGCATTAGAATAAGTTTCTTTGATTCGGTACGTTTGCTCTCGGCGTCCTTGAGTCCGCGTGCAAGAGTGTAACCGTTCTCTTCTGCCAGATCGTACACGTTTGGACCTGTTTGCCCCTCGGGAGGAACGGGACGATGGAGACCTGCACCACCGAAAAAGTCAAAATCCGTACGCACCAGTTGCTTGCCTACCTCGTAATAATTGTCACGTTTTTTGACGTTTGCATAGAATGCTGCCGGTGTGGCGTGATCAATAGCTACTGTGGTCAGCAGACCGACTCCCCAGCCTTGTGCTTTAAGATTTTCTGCGATGGTGGTCAATGTGTCACCGTCGGCATTCAGTCCTAAAGTGCCATTGTTTGTTTTGCTGCCGGTTGCCAATGCTGTACCGGCTGCTGCGGAGTCAGTGATGCCATTGGATGCACTGAATGTAGCTGCCTGGCCTGAGTAGGGAAGCCCCGTCATGTGCAGTTGCTTGCGACCGATATTTCCGTCCATCTCGGCCAAATACATTTCGGCGGCCAGTACTTGGTTGGGACCCATGCCGTCACCGATGAGGTAAAATACATACTTGACTTCCGCGGAGGCAGTCATGCCTATGCAGAGAAACAACAAAGAATACAAAAATCGCTTCATATTGCTAAAATTTGCTGCAAAGATACATAAATTTTTGCAAATATGCAAAATTTTCAGTAACTTTGTGTCCGATATATGCAATTCGTAATTTTTAATTTTAAAATTTGTGAAACTCCTGCTTGTTGATGCATACGCAATGATTTATCGGGCGTACTATGCTTTCATCCGCGCGCCGCGTATCAATTCCAAGGGTGACAACACTTCTGCGATTTTTGGATTTGTTGTCACGTTGGATGATTTAGTCCGCAAGACCAATCCAACGCATATCGCTGTAGCGTTCGACCCTGCCGGTCCTACATTTCGCCATGAGGCATACCCGCCCTATAAAGCGCAGCGAGAAGAGACTCCGGAGGATATACGTCGTGCCGTACCGGTCATCAAACAACTGCTCGATGCCATGCGTATAGTACGGCTCGAATGCCCGGGGTTTGAGGCGGACGATGTGATAGGTACAATGGCACAACAGGCAGAGCAGCAAGGGTATGAAGTGCTGATGGCTACGCCGGATAAAGATTACGGTCAACTTGTCACTGACCGGGTGAACATGTATCGCCCTAAGCACACAGGAGGATTTGAGCAGATGGGGCCAAAAGAGGTATGCGAGAAGTACGGTTTGAGCAATCAGAAACAAGTGATAGATCTGTTGGCTCTCATGGGCGATGCGTCGGATAATATTCCCGGATGCAAAGGCGTGGGAGAAAAGACTGCCGTCAGTCTCCTGCAGCAGTTCGGCTCGATTGACAACATGCTTGCCAATACCGACCAAATCAAAGGAGCGTTGCGCACAAAGGTTGAAACACAACGCGAGCTGATTGAGTTCTCGCGCTATCTTGTTACCATTCGCACAGATGCGCCCGTGACGTTCAATCCATCAGAGCTCATTGTCCGCCAGCCAGACAAAAAGCAGTTGGCTGATCTGTATCGCGCTCTTGAGTTCAACTCTATGCTACGCAAGATAGGCGAACCGATGTTGTCACCTCAGCCGAGCCAAGAGTTGAAAGTTGAAAGTCAAAAACCGAGAGTTGAGAGTCGCGAGCGGACGGCATCTCGGTCTGTGCCTGTTACCGCCCAATTGGATCTTTTTGCAGAATTGGAGACCACTCCATCAACGCAACATTCAAACAGTGATAGCGAGCAAGCACAGCAGTCTGATATGGAAGCCCGTCTTTGTGCCTATTTGCTCAATCCAGAACAGGCATACAACCCGAACCAGCCTCCGCAGTGGGACAAACTCAAAGAAGATTCTGCACTTTGGAATTTGTACAATGAGGTGGAATTGCCGCTCGTTGAGGTTTTGCGAGATATGGAGCAAGCCGGCGTGCGATTTGATGTAAACGTTCTTAAACAGGCAGAGCAGCAACTCTCCGCTGAACTGGTAGAATTGGAGCAGAAGATCATCAATGAACTTAGCAATATGCTCTCTGCCCAACAGCCAAATGAAGAATTGGTAAATAAGCAAATGCTAAATATAAACATCAACTCTCCAAAGCAGATTGGTGACATTTTGTTTGGGCAATTGAGAATTGACCCAAAGGCTAAGAAAGGACGCAACGGTAATTACTCAACATCTGAGGAAGTATTGCAGGCGCTCAAACCTATTGCCCCCGTTTGCGGAGATATACTTGACTACCGCGAACTCAAGAAACTTATCTCCACCTATATCATTTCTTTGCCATCCTACATCAACCCTGCAACAGGCAAGATTCATACCACCTACAACCAGACTGTTACTGCTACAGGACGGCTATCTTCATCCAATCCGAATATGCAGAACCTACCTATTCGTTCGGAACGAGGGCAACTTATCCGTCGCGCTGTTATTGCTGATCCTGACTGTAAGATTCTGAGTGCAGACTACTCTCAGATTGAGTTGAGGCTGATGGCACACTTCTCGCAGGATGAACACCTACTTTATGCTTTTCGCAACGGTCAGGATATCCACGCTGCCACAGCGGCAAAGATATTCAAGGTGCCTATTGATGATGTTTCGAAGGAGCAACGCCGAGCCGCCAAAACGGCTAATTTTGGTATTCTGTACGGCATTTCTGCTTTTGGTTTGGCTCAGCAACTCGACTGCTCGCGCTCCGAAGCCAAACAATTGATAGACGACTACTTCGCAGCTTTCCCGAAGATTCGTTCGTTCATTGAGGCGCAGAAGGAGTTTGCACGCGAACATCTGTATGTAGAAACACTATTCGGGCGTAAGCGCTACCTCCCGGACATTGTCTCGCACAATGCTACCGTCCGTGCCTTTGCCGAACGTAATGCTGTGAATGCACCTGTTCAAGGCACGGCGGCGGATATCATCAAGATAGCTATGGTGGCTATTCATCGTGAACTAAAGCAACTCAATCAGAAGTTTGGCGGTAAGCAGGCGCAAATGATAATGCAGGTGCACGACGAACTCAACTTCAATGTTCCGGTTGCCATGCTTGATCAAGTACGTAAGATTGTGGTGGACAACATGCAGAATGCGATCCATCTGTCTGTGCCTCTCATCGCTGAGTGCGGCGTAGGCGACAACTGGCTCGAGGCGCACTAAGCATTCGGCAAAATGACTAAATTAATTACTAAATGGCAAATGATAAAATGGTAAATACTCTTGCAGTTCTTGTCGGCTTGATTACTCCTGAGCAACCCGAAGAACGGACAAACGAATATCTAGACGAATTGGCTTTCCTAGCCGACACCAATCATATACAACCCGTCAAGCGTTTTGTGCAACGTCTGGAATGCCCCAATTCTACAACTTATGTGGGAGAGGGCAAGCTGCAGGAGATACGCGAATATATATCCGCCTACAATGCGGCAGCCCAACCTAACTGCGAAGAACCTGTTGAACTGGTGATCTTCGACGACGAGCTCTCACCGCGGCAGATACGTAATATCGAGAAAACTTTGAACGCAACCTCTGCCAAGGGAGAGCAGGGTGGAGGAGTGCGCGTCATGGATCGTACTATACTCATTCTCGAGATTTTCCTGCAGCGTGCACAGACCTCTTATGCCAAAACGCAAGTGGAAATGGCGCATCTGCAATACATGCTTCCGCGACTAACACGTATGTGGTCACACCTTGACCGCCAGCGTGGCGGTGGAGGAACGAATCGCGGTACGGGTGAGACGCAGATTGAGGCGGACAAACGAATAATCAACAACCGTATAGCTTTGTTGCGAGAAGACCTCAAGCGCATCGACAAACAGATGGCTACCCAACGGCAAAATCGCGGAAAGATGGTGCGTGTGGCACTCGTGGGATATACGAATGTAGGCAAATCAACGATGATGAACTTGCTGAGCAAGTCCGATGTATTCGCTGAGAACAAACTATTTGCAACTCTTGACACCACTGTCCGTAAAGTCACGATTGACAATCTGCCGTTCCTGCTGTCAGACACAGTAGGCTTTATCCGCAAACTGCCACATAATCTTGTAGAGTCTTTCAAATCGACTTTGGATGAAGTGCGTGAAGCTGATTTGCTTGTACATGTGGTGGATATATCTCATCCAAACTTCGAGGACCAGTATGAAGTTGTGGAGCAAACCATCAACGAACTTCTGCAGAAGGATTATCACATCGAGGAATCAGACCCGTGGAACGACCGCAAGCCCAATGCCGGCGAACGCAAATATCGAGCTAAAGACAAGAAGCAAACCGTGATCAACCGACCTGAAGAGATTGTGGTATTCAACAAGATTGATGCCTTCACTTACACTCCTCAAGCCGAAGATGATTTGCTTCCGCCCACGCGCGAAAACATATCTCTTGAAGAACTCAAACGTACATGGATGGCCAAACTCAATCCGTCCAATGTGGTATTTATTAGTGCTCGCAACAAGACGAACATTGACGAACTTCGTCAGCTCATCTACGATCGCGTCAAAGCCATACATATCAAGCGCTATCCATACAACGATTTCCTGTTCCAGCGCTACGACAATTTGGATTAAGATACTACCGTACTATTTTAAGTCTAATCGTAAGCAAAAGAAAGCGACTCGCTCCAATTGGAACGAGTCGCTTTGAGCGCTCAATCAGATAATCATTCAGATTACTCTTGGTTGAGTGTAATGCGACGGAAGTCGGTAATAGTAACATTCTGCTTTTTCAGAATATCCTTTACCAGTTCCTTGCTTTCGCTCATGATGTAAGCCTGCTCAACCAGCGTGCTCTCCTTCAAGAACTTACCCAGACGACCTTGAGCAATCATCTCAATCTTTTTCATATTGAGGTTTGCTTCGGCTTCTGCGGGTACGTTAGCGCGGATATCGCGAGCGATTTGAGCCTGCTCTTCGGTCAGCCAACCCTTAGCGGTGTTCGAAGCGATGTGGTCATCGCTATCGCAGTGTGCGGGATTCAAGCCGGCTTTGCGCAGTGCGTTTTCAACAGCCTTGTTGATCTCGTCCTGTTTGGTTTTCTCAACAGCTACAGCCAACTCTTTCTCTTTTACCTCAGTTGCTACATGATCAGCATCAAGGGCGATAGGAGCCATAGCGGCAACCTGCATCGAGATTCCGTGAACAGTGTCGTGGTCAGCACCTGCATTGGCAGCTACGAGTGACGACAACTTGTTGCCAAGATGGTTGTAAGCGTCAACAACGTCACCCTCAAGGAACGTGTAATCGCTCAGTTCCATCTTCTCACCGGTTACACCGGAGCGCTCGGTAACCAGATCCTGGGCGGTGAAATCACCGATTTTCAGTGCCTTCAGAGCTTCCAGGTTGGCAGGACGGTTGGTGAATGCTGCATCCAGGATGAGTTTAACCATACCTACGAAATCAGCGTTCTTGGCAACGAAGTCCGTTTCGCACTTCACGCCTACGATTACGCCGAAGCCGCCTTCTGCTTTGGCAAGTACACAACCCTCCGATGCTTCACGCTCCGAGCGTTTGGCAGCGATAGCCTGTCCGCGCTTGCGGAGCAAGTCTTTAGCTACCTCGAAGTCGCCGTTAGCCTCCTCAAGGGCTTTCTTTACGTCCATCATGCCGGCACCGGTGATGTCACGCAGTTTCTTAATATCAGCTAATGTTACAGCCATAAAATGTTACTTTTAGAGATTTACCATTTGTCGTTTACTCAGCTGCAGTTTCTTCTGCAGGAGCCTCGGCTTTTACAGCAACAACCTTCTCAGCCTCTTCAGCCTTGGGGGCTGCTTTGCGTACGCGAGTGCGACGCTCACGAGGAGCAGGAGCCTCTGCGTTGTTTTGTGCAGCAGCAGCCTCTTCGTCAGCCTTCTCTACTTTGCGCTCTTCCAGACCTTCTTTGATGGCGTCGCATACAGCGCTTACGATTACCTCGATAGACTTCTGTGCGTCGTCGTTGGCAGGAATGACGTAGTCGATAGGATTAGGATTGGAATTGGTGTCAACGATGCCGAATACAGGGATGCCCAGACGGTTAGCCTCAGCAACGGCAATATGCTCCTTCATTACGTCCACTACGAACAGAGCGCTCGGCAGACGTGTCAGGTCAACGATTGAACCCAGGTTCTTCTCCAGTTTCTCGCGCTGACGTGAAATCTGCAGTTTCTCACGCTTCGATACGTTGTCAAATGTGCCGTCGGTCATCATCTTGTCGATCTGGCTCATCTTCTTCACAGCCTTGCGGATAGTGGGGAAGTTGGTGAGCATACCGCCAGCCCAACGCTCGGTGATGTAAGGCATGCCTACTTCTTGAGCCTTGGCAGCAATGATTTCCTGACCTTGTTTCTTTGTGCTTACGAACAGAATCTTGCGACCTGAACGTGCGATGTTCTTCAGAGCCTCAGCAGCCTCCTCAATTTTGATGGCAGTTTTGTTGAGGTCAATGATGTGGATACCATTACGCTCCATGTAGATGTAGGGAGCCATGGCGGGGTTCCATTTACGCTTGAGGTGACCAAAGTGGCAACCTGCCTCAAGCAGTTGGTCAAAATTTGTTCTCATTTGAGTTTGATAAGTTTGAATAATGTTAATTATTAGTCCGTGACTGTATCGCGCAGAGAAAAGCGTTATACAGCAATCTTGGGGTAGCAGCCATAGCCGATCCCCAAGATTTGGATGTTAACGTTTCGAGAACTGGAAGTGACGACGAGCCTTTGGCTGACCGGGTTTCTTACGCTCAACCTCACGTGCGTCACGAGTCATGAAGCCCTCAGCCTTGAGAGCAGCCTTGTCCTCGGGGTTAATCTTTACGAGTGCGCGTGCAATCGCCAAACGCAGAGCCTCTGCCTGACCCTTGAAACCGCCACCGTCAAGGTTAACCTTTATATCATATTTCTCAGTTACGCCCAACTTCTCCAGCGGTTGCTTAACCACATATTGGAGGATCGAAGTAGGGAAATACACATTCAACTCACGACCGTTAATCGTGATGTTTCCGGCACCTTCTTTAACATATACGCGTGCCACAGCGGCCTTACGACGGCCTAATGCATTGATTACTTCCATTGCTTCGATTATTTAAGGGTGTTAATGTCAATTGCTATCGGTTGTTGTGCCTGTTTGTCGTGCTCTGCACCGCCGAACACATAGAGGTTGCCAATCAGTTTGTCGCCAAGACGGTTCTTAGGCAGCATGCCTTTTACCACTTTGCGAATCAGTTTGTCAACGCCTTTGTTCTTCAGATCCAAGGGAGTGCACTCGCGCTGTCCACCCGGGAAACCGGTGTAGCGTACGTAGGTACGATCGGTCCACTTGTTACCGGTCATGCGTACTTCGTCAGCATTGATAATGATTACATTGTCACCGCAGTCTACATTAGGAGTGAACTGAGGTTTGTACTTGCCACGCAGAAGGTTAGCAACCTTCGTGCACATACGACCAAGAATCTGGTCCTTCGCATCGATAACGACCCAACGCTTGAGGTCACGAGCAGCTTCTTTGCTCACCGATACGGTTTTGTAATTGTTGTATTCCATTAGTTTGTTAGTTTTGGCCGAACCGACAGACATCTATTGAGCGCCTATGCGCACTGCCCAGTTCAGCGGTTATGAAAAATATTCTCCGGCACAACGCCGAAAAAAGCATGCAAAGTTAGTGAAAAAGTTTGAATTATGCAAATTTTTATGAACTTTTTCGCCTTTTACCCTCAAATCGTTCACTAAATGTGACATTTAGGGACAGTTAGGTATACCGCGCCTGAATTACTCTGCACGCTGGCTCAGGTCGCGGTAGATGGTGACGAACACGAAATTGTAGAAGTGCGAATACTTTTTGCCGGCGGATTCGGGCATTGCCTTATGTTCCGCAAATGCGGCATCCCATTGCTGGCGGAGTTCGGGGTCGCGTTCGATGGCATGCGCGGCTTTCTGTGCGGCCTTGATCATCTCGCGGTTGCGTGTTGCGCCTTCGCTCCAGGGTCCTTCGTGGAAATGATAGTAATAGAGTTCGTGGATCTTGCGGCCCTCGGCATCGTAGTTGATGCGGGTATATTCGTGTCGGCGGCAGATGAGCCGTGCGCGTTTGCGTTGTGCTTCCTTGTCAGAGCCCCAAGCGCCAATAGGAGCTTGGTAGCCTTTTTTGAATGTTACTTTTGCCATTTTACGGTTCAATTAGTCCCCAACTCCGACTTGCCTTCGAGTATTGTCTAGGATTTGGGGAGTCAGTCAACAATTATCGATAATTAAACAAAATTATGATGGCAAAGTGGCAAAGTTGTCCGAACCAAATGATAATGAGAGTGATACACACGGTGGAACTTTGCCACTTTGTCACTTTGTCAACAATTTTTCTTGTAAACGCCATACTGAGCTTTGGTGATTAAACCTTCCGCCAACCATCGGTCGTTCCACCGGAAAGCCGTTCGCGGAGAAATGCCCTGTGCTTGCGCAACTGCGACCAGTTCTTTGTGTGCATACTCCGATTGGAGGCGTGAGAAGAGCAGTTGCTTCTGGCAGGAGATGGCAATGCGCGGGACAAGTTCTGTGCGGTCGCCAGCTATGAGTTTGTACGCCGCAGCCATGTGGAGGATAAGCTTGCTACCGATCAGTTCGGCGGTGGCATAATCGGTGTCGGAGCAAGTTATTGGCTGTTGGCCGTTAGCCATTGGCCATTGGCTTTTATGTAAGCGCAAGGCGGTGAGGATGAGGGCGATGCGTTCGATTTGTACGGCCATGCGGATGACGGCAGAGTGGAAATTGCTGCCGAGGATACGGATGAGTGCGTCGTACTCGGTAGAGAGATGTGCGGACAAGCGTTGCTTCTGTTCGGGCGTGAGCGTCCACTCCTGTTCCGGTTGGGCATAGAGTGCGGCACAGAGCTTAGCGAGCTGTTCGCCGACCTGACGACTGACGGGTTCGGCATGACCATCGGCTTCGACGAATCGCGGGTCGAACGGTTGCGTATCGCGCACGATAAGAGGAAGGAGGCGCGAGAAGTAGCCATTCTCGATGCTTGGTACGAGTTCACGGTACTGGCTGAAGGTGCCGGTAAGCAAGACACTGAGGCATGGATGCGGAATAACCTGCAATTCGCGGCAACGGTTGTGGCTAATCATCTCGTGCTCGGCTGCTTTGCGGAGCAAGGAGTTGTAGGTGGCAGTCTGTGAGCGCCAGATGTCGGTGATGATTGTGCCTTCACTCTCGTGGACATAGCCGTGTCCGCCGTTCTCGTACAGGCGCTTGAAGAACGCGGGGAAGGTGCTATCGCCCGGGATGAGAGACGGATAGATGGCTTCGACAGGCTGCATCATCTCCAGCGCCTGACCGGCGATGCCTTTGCCGGAGGCTGCAGCTGCGAGAATGAAGCATTGGAGGTTGGCGTAATAGCGTTTGCCGGTCATGCCGTAACGGAAATAGAGCTTAGGCAGACAGGCGCTGGTAGCTGTGAGCGTTGCCATAAGGAGCATGTCGCGTTCGGCAGGTGTGGCGGCTTGGGAAAGCATGCGTTGCAGCGGCTCGGGCAGGTCGAGAAGGTTCAGGTAATCGACGATGTGCAGATCGTCTTGGTCTTGGCCGTCCTGCAAAGACACAGGGACAGCAGGAAGAGGTAGAATTTTCTTCATACTACTTAATTGGTTTTAGTTAATAAATAAGGTTAGTTGTGTTTTCTTGGAAGCTTAAAGCGGGAAAAATCATGTTAAAGTTTAGGCTTCTTTTCGAAAACTGATGCAAAGATACAAAAAAGTTTTGATATTTGCAAATTTTGTTTATGATTTCAGTCATTTGCTCGTTTTCGTCACCTCTATATTGCATTTTTGCCTAAACGTAATTATGTGCCAATCATTTGTTCACAAAATTTGCGAATTTGAATAAAATTTTGTACCTTTGCATCGAAATTCATAGTAAGATGGACATCGTATTCGAAAAGGAGTATTTAAGTGAGTTGTACTATCAAGGCAAATGTACCGACAAGAAGCATCGGTTTCAGCCGGATATAGTCAAACGTTATGTTCGTACGATTGACATTATGGAAGCTGTGAATAAGGTGGAAGATTTATATCGATTTCACGCACTCCACTATGAAGCACTGGTAGGAGACAAGAAAGGATTGGAATCCGTGCGAGTCGGTGACCAATACCGAATTGAGTTCCAAAGCCGTAAAGTCGAAGGCGAAACGACTCTTACGATTTGCAACATAATAGAATTGAACCATTATCAATAGAAAGCACTATGGCAAGATTAGGAAACGGAGCATACGCCACTCATCCGGGAGAAGTGATAAAGGATGAATTGGAGGCGCGCAATATTCAGCAGCGTTCGTTTGCACGGCAGGTGAACATGTCGTACACTGTACTGAATGAGATACTGAACGGTCATCGTCCGCTGACCACTAATTCGGCGTTGATGTTCGAGGCTGCATTGGATATACCTGCCGATGCGCTGATGTACATGCAGACCAAGTACAATCTTCAAACAGCCCGTAAGGACAGCAAGATCCTTTCATGGCTTGCAGGCATACCACGTGTAGCAGCGTTGTGGTGATTACTTCACTTCTTGCCCTTGGACGGTGTAGGTCTTGCCGTCGCGGAGGATGAGGAGTTGACCGTCGCGTATGATTTTGGAAGTTTTGGGATGTGGTGGTGGCAAATGTTAAAAAATCGCGATGCATTTGCAAATGTCAGATTTTTTTCGTACCTTTGCATGCAAATAGGAATTGTTATATCAAACAAGATGCGCATTAGTCCATCAACATACCGTAAATTATACACCATCGACCGCACTATCCGAACGATTATGCGGATATGTAGCGGCATTTGGCTTGTCTTGATTATTGCGGTAGCAATTCCCACACCACACAGGGAATTGTTTGCCTATGTTTTCTTCATAACTCTCGGTGTCATTTGTTTGCTTGCTATAGTGCGGATGTGCTTATCTCCGTTTGTCAAGAGCGATGAAGAAGAGGAAATGGAGGAAAAGGTGGAGTACATTCTAAAGAAGCATCACACTCATTTGCTCCAGGGCGTTCAGGACGAATACTCTCCCTTATGCAACCTTGCCCCGGAACAGGAAGAACGCGTAAAAAAACTATTACACGACTTGCCCTCGAACTCGAACAAACCTGATTATATCTCTCCGGCTCACATAGCCAATCACATGAAAGCTTTGGAGCTGTTAGGCAAGGCGCGCCTGAACAATGTGTATGCACTGCAATCATGGGTGGAGCGCGTGACCGGCAAACGCACTCCGGAATATCGCGAATTCAATGAAGCTATCCAGAAAGCGAAAGACTCAAAAGTTGCCAAGGCACGCGAGGCAATAGAACACATTCTTCAATAATTCGATTTCTTCGATAAACGCATCGAACTTTTGCTTTTGTCCGGCAAGAGTTGTATCTTTGTGCTCAAAAAACAAATATTATGAGACACATGTTACGTCAAGCCGTCATCGTTACGGCAGCCATATTTCTATCGCTTGCGTCATACGCGCAGGATATTATTGTGACCACCGACGCCCGAAAGATTGAAGCAAAGATAACCGAAGTGTCCAAGTCGGAAATCCGGTACAAGGAGACTGATAATCCTGATGGACCGACGTTTGTGCTGGGCGTAGAGGACATAAGTACCATTATCTACTCCAATGGCAAAGTGGTGCTTTACAACCAACCTGCTGTGTCCAAGAGCGAGCAGCCCGTAGCCGAAACAGCGCCGACGTCCGAACCCCAACAGCCTGTTGACGAAAGCCTGGCGGATATCTTCCTGCTCTCCGGACAAACCATTCGTGCACGCATCGTTTCGTTGAAGCGCGATCAGGTCATCTACATGATAGAAGATAACGAATCCACCTTGCCTGCAACACAAATCGAGAAAGTACTATTTGTAAACACCGGACAAGTGAAGACATATAACACAATTGCCGCACCTGTTGTAGAGAAGAAAAAATCTTCAGCCCCCATCGCAACCTCCGGCCTGCCGGAAGTGCAACAATCCGGACGAATCTATCGGGATAACAACCAGTATTTTTACAACAACACCTACATATCGAAGAAAGAGGTTGAGCGTATTCTGGAACGCGCGAACAGCGCAGCCTATCGCCAATGGAAGAAAGCCGAAGGCCTGTTAATTGGCGGCGCGGTCTGTACCGGTATAGGCGGAGGCTTGGCATTAGGAGGACTTATTGGACTTGCAACCGGCGAATATGGCGCTACAATAGGAATAGAGTGCTGTGCATTGGTGCCGCTTGGAGTTGGACTTGGCTTATGTTTTGGCGCAAGTGCCAATTATAATAAGGCTATTGATATCTACAATTCCCGGTACGACCATGCAGCAATAGAATTGCGTTGGCGTGTGTCGCCGGCAGAGATTGGATTTGCTATCGCATTTTAACAATAAAAGATATAGGACTATGATTGATGTGAAAGCAATCGGCAGCCCGCGGGCACGCCAGATTCACCAACTTATCATTACCGAAACAGTTATTGCAATGCATAGCGAGGTGCGCATGCGAAGAGGTTGGTATATCCTATATGAATCTACAGTGACGGATAACCCGTATGATAACTATCCGGACATCGTCATTTTCGACGAACACAACACGTTGCAGTTCAGCATGGAAATCACGCGCAAATGGGGCATGAGCTATGACAAGAAAAAGTGTTTGCAACTCCAGCAACGCTTTCCAGATGCTGAGTTCTATATCTATAACTACGAGACAGATATCCTCTACGCCTTGGGCGAGGACGGACAATGGTACAATAGCCGGGACTATGAAATCAACAGCCGCCTATTCGAGCGCCCGCTATTGGATTATATCTTCGTGCCGGAGGAGTATTAGTTATACTTCGTCTATCTCCTGCATCAGTCGGGCGGTTTCGGAGAGAACGGCGATGATGTTGCGGTAGTGGTCAACATCCTCCCAGCGCAATGTCCGACCACGGCGGTCTTTGAGCCATTTTTGCGCGGGCTGATAGCCGCCGATGTACATATTCCAAGCCGTTTCCGGTACATGCTCGAAGTACTGCGTGGCGTTGATATGTACATTCTCGCCGTCGTAGGAGACCTGCTCCACCAAGAGGTTGCCAGACTGATTGAACTGCACAGGCGACTGCGGCAGGTTGTGCATGAGATGCAGTTCGCGGAGTTGGTTGCCATAGTAGCGGAAATGCTCGAACTCATCGGCATTTTTCGGGTACGGGATACGCGGGAAATCGACCTTGAGGAACTCCTTAAATTTTGCGCGATATGCGGGCGAATGTAGAATGCCATAGATGTAGTCGAAGATGTCCTCAGGCGAGGCCTCATGACTGATAGCGGAATTTATCTGTGCCCAAATGGATTCGTCCAAATTCGGGCGGCGGTTCATATCAATTGAGCCTTCTTCGGGATAGAGGTAGAGAGGGAAGACGTAATCTCCACCCTGCATTCCTGATCGAGACCAATAACGGAATTCAGAAACGGTATCACTTACATAAATTGGAGGATTCTCGTTAGGAAACCCTTTTTTCGCTATTAATCCGTAGTTTTCATGAAGCATATGCCGCATAACCTTCTCTCTCGGGCGTGCAATCTTCGATATGTCGTAATAAAGATATTGTAAATCAAATGGTCGATACAAAATTCTCTTTACTAATGAGGTGTCTATAGTACCGAAACTATCAACTATTTTTTGCTTCAGGTTTTCGATATTTTGATTTATTAGAACTGAATCATTAGCAGTTACAACACCAACCGATGACACTTTGCTCAACTCATCCAACTTAAAGCCTTGCATATATTCATCTTCTCCCTCTGTATTTTTGGGGACAAAGAAATATAGCGGTTCGGAATATGCCAACTTTTCAAAAGCGACCTCATTAAATGTATGACAATCTAAATAGAAATATTTTGTTTCGCGCAATCCATATAAATCCGTATAATAGACATCTGCCAACGAACCTTTTTTCTTCTTACCGGTCTTGATAAAGATATTGATGGATGTGCCTACCATTATATCGAATACATTTTCATCTTTGCTGCCGTCGGGTGCTGTTTCTTTCTTTTTGCTATTACCATGTAAGTTAATGATGTAGATTTTGTCGAAACTATTCAGCAAACTCCAACGCATGCCGCGGAAAGTGGGGTTATCCAAGAAACCATTGTTGCAAATATATGCTAACACACCTTCCTTGTTCTTCTCTACATAGTGTTGTCCCAAACGAATGAATTTGCAGTAGTCATCATTTATCCATTTAGGATTACGCTCTTGCAAAGGTTGCACACCACCGGGTTCTTTCTTGTAGGAGTCCATAAGTCCCATTATCCATGCTCCTTTGTTCTGGCTTTCGCCGGAATACGGCGGATTACCCATGACAATCATGACGGGCGTGTCGCGTTTGATGCGTGAGGCGGCATTGGCTTCGCGTGCGAGGTAGCCGCCGAACAGCGTGCCGGTGTCGGGGTTGCTCTCCTCCAGTGAGTTAGTCAGGTAGACATTGATGCGGTCTTGCGATGATACGCCAATCTCCATGTCAAGTTTGAGGTGAGCGATAGTGTAAGGAGCCATCATCAGTTCGAAGCCGTAGAGACGCGGCAACAGATGTTCAGGAACATACTGCGGCCACGCGCCCATCTGTCCGGAGAGGTCACGTTTGATTTGTCGTACCGTCTCCGCGAGGAACGTGCCTGTACCAGTTGCAGGGTCAAGCACTTGTACGCGGTGCATCTGCACTTTTTCCTTACGATGCTTGAGATCTTGTTCTATCTCGCGCTCAACATCGACCTTGCTGGTGTCAGCAAGTCCCATCGGCAGATTGAACTCCTGCTTAAGCAATTCGTCCACAGCCCGAACGATGAAGTTAACCACCGGTTGAGGTGTGTAATAGACACCGCATTGTTTCTTGGCGGCAGGGTCGTATTGGAACAGGAAATCTTCATAGAAATGCAAGATAGGGTCAGTCTGTCCTGTGCTCTTGCCGAAGCCTTGCATGATTTTCTCCATGTCCGTAGCAGCAAAGGCGCACACGAGGTCGTCAACAATCCAGGCGATACGTTCGTCGAGGTCGTAGCCGGCAATCTGCTGGAAGACCTTGCGGAGGAAAGGATTGGATTTTGGGATGAGATTAGCCGCTTCGGAACGTGTGAAATCATCGGGTGTGGTGTCGTGCAATCGTGCGGCAAACATACCGTAGGCGATGGTCTGCGCGTAGATGTCAGCGAACTGCTTGGGCGTTATATCATGGATAAGCACCTTGCGGAAATCCTCCATATAACTACGCAGCTCGGTGGGATTATCGCCGTCCTGAATCAAGGCTTGCTCGATGATGTCGCGGAGCATGCGCGCCTTGCCAGCCATGAGTTGCGCGAGCTTGCCTGCAGAGGTGATACGCTGCGGTGCGGCAGTCTTCAGGTGCTCCATCAAAGCGATGAAACGGTCGGCATCAGATAGGCGGATGCGGTTGCCCTGAATCTCGGCGAGGCGCACCGATTGCTGCCACTCGCCATGTTCGTACAAGTGAAAATCGAGGTAGTCGGTGAAGATAAGCGTATCGAGTGATGCCTTGTAGCGGTCGAACTGCTCCTTGTTCTTCTTGCGTCCGTCAAGGTCACCGTCCTCAAGGTCTTTTGCCTCAATATATGCGATAGGGAGTTGCTTGCTCAGCAAAGTCAAATCCGGCGCACCGCAATCGATGTGCTTCTGCTCGTTGATGACAATGAAGCCTGTGCATGCCTGTAGGAGTTGCTGCAAATCGCCACGGAACGAGTGTTCGGTGGTCTGCCCAGTCTGATAGCGTTGGTCAATCTGCTTGACGTACGCCCGAATGTGTTCAATCATAGTAGCGTTTGTTGATGTTTGCTACTATATCCTACTTTTATCCTCCAGCCACAAAAAACGGGCGATAACTCGCTCGCATTGAGGCTGTGGAATGCCCGTAAGAAAGACAAGTTACGCCCGCAAAACACGGGCGTTGCAACTTGTTCTTATTCTTACTTATGAAACTTCCACATTTCAATGCTTTAGAACAAATAGCAAACGCTAAATAATTATTATGTCACCGCTTTTTTCTGCTGTCGATGCCAGCATGCTTGGGTAAAAACCTTTGCGCCTGCAAAGTTACGAAAAAAGTCTGATTTTTGCAAATGTCAGAAGTAGATTTTAGCAAAATAGTTCAAAGAAAGTGAAAAATTACGCGTAAACGAGGAAAACTCGACATTGGAAACGCCGAGCACAGAACACTTTACTCGCGGGAATAGCCGCGAGGACTAAACCGATGCGAGGTGACGCGGATTAGCGAATGACTTTCTGGGTGTGGTCGTTGACCTTGACAACGTAGCCGGAGACAATCGGTAGTGGCGTAGTGAACGATGCGCCGGACGAGTATGCCTGCGTGATGAGTTGGCCTGACGGTGCGAATACGGTTATGTAGTCGCCCTTCAAGAGACCATGTTGTTTTCCGGCGTAGTCGGCAGCAGTGCAATTCTTCTATTAATAATTTGTTGCCGATCGTGTGTTTCGATTTTTCAACGTGCGATGGAATCTTTCCCTGTTTATCGAAACAGAAAGAGTAAAAACAGCATATTTTTCGCAAAAATGCATGCTGTTAATCTAAAAAAACGAGCAGTTGAGTCGAGGGAATATCGAGGGAGTGTCGAGGGAATATCGAGAGAATGTCGAGAGAATGTCGAATGTGTAGTAGTCCCACCGGGAATCGAACCCGGATCTAAGGTTTAGGAAACCCGTATTCTATCCATTGAACTATGGAACCATTATTTTTTATCGCCTGTCTGGAAATTCTCCGTATTCTTCAAACGTGTAGTTCAGAAAGTCATTCATCGGTTTCGCGGCACGCGCCACTTCCAGTAATTTATCTAGAAAATTCGGCTGACATATCTCATTGTCTGTGAAGGGAGTAGATATGATGAACCACTTTTGTTTCAGCCAGTCAGGATGCGGAAAATCGGAATCATAACCCGCGGGAACGCGCTTAAGCATATTTGTCTGGTCAAAATCTCCGAAATATTTCTGAAACGGCTTGGCTGCCATTATATCTTCTACTTCTTCATAATTCGCCTGCAATTCTCTTCGAACGGCGTTCAGCAAATCGGGATTCGGACACCACATACCGGCTGCAAACATACATTGTCCCGGTTGAACGTGGAAGTAGTATCCCGCTCTGTCGGACTTCTTGCCCATCGTCTGCGGCCTACCGGGTTGACCGGCACACGGATAAACGCCAAAATGGTCTTTATACGGAGTCTTGTCCTTGCTGAAACGTGTGTCGCGGTAGATGCGCCACATGCAGTCTTTGGGCATTATGCCGGGCATATTGTCGTCAAACTGCTGAATGCCGGCTATATAGCGCTCGGAGAACTGTGTAAACACAGCGAGCGCCTCTTGATAGCGCTCTTTGTTGGCGGTGAACCACTCACGGTTGTTGTTCCTCGCCAAATCCTCCAAAAACGTCAATACTCGTCTCATCCCACAATCTTAAGCGTTTCGTTGATTCGACTTCCCTGCGCCATCTCAATCCGCATAATCCGCTCACTATGACACACTTATCTTTTGCGTATGTGACCCCGCTGGGGCTCAAACCCAGAACCTTCAGAACCGGAATCTGACACTCTATTCAATTGAGCTACGGAGCCTTTTTTGTTTCTTGGTACAAACGTCTGACTTATCTCCTGTTGCCGCCGGCAAAGATCGCTATGTAATACAGCAGCGTGGCAAGCGATGACAGGGCGGCCACTACATACGTATAGGCCGCAGACCTGAGAGCGGCTGATGCTTTGGGCAAGTCTTCACGAGTTACAAGCATCGACTCTTCCATCCAATTGATGGCGCGCATCGACGCATTGATCTCTACCGGCAGAGTGATGAACGAAAAGAGCGTAGTCATCGCAAACAGCACTATGCCGAACAGCATCAACTGCGGGAAAGTCTGCAGAAGTAACATGCCGCCCAGAATGATCCAGGTCACCCAGCGTGCAGAGAAGTTCACCACGGGCACCAGGGCTGAACGCAAACGCAAAGGAGCATAACCTACTGCATGTTGCACGGCATGACCGCACTCGTGAGCAGCCACAGCCATAGCAGCCAATGTGGCGCCGTCGTACACGTCACGCGACAGGTTCACGGTCTGGTTCGTCGGGTTGTAGTGGTCGGTCAGCACACCGTCGGTACATACGACTTTCACGTCGCTTATGCCGTTCTCACGCAGCATCTTTTCGGCCACTTCACGACCGGTCATCGATGTGTGGATAGCGCTGTATTTCTTAATGCGACTCTGAAAGAGTGCACTCACCAGCCAACTCGCCAGCATCGTCAGGATGAATATGCCCCAATATAAGTTCATCTGTCAGTTATCGTTTGTTTTCGTTCTTCTGTATCAGCAGTCGTCTGCACGTCTTACATGTGCCGTACACGTATAATGAGAAGTGTGCGGGTATAAAATTGGCATACTTGCGCTCGCGTATGATGCGGAGCAGGGCGGGGTCGGTAAAGTTCGCCTCACGCCCGCAACGTGTGCAAATGACGCGCATACTATTCTTGGCGTCCAGAGCCCATTTGTATTGCTCGCTCGTTACACCTTGAGTCCTATCAAGTCTATACAAAATCCGTGCCGAAACAAACAAATTGAGCGAATTATATAGCGTTGGCAGAGAAATATGTGCTTCTTTGCGCTTGGCTTCAATATCATGCACGGTGAAGATAGGCGCATTGATTTCCGCTATAATCTTCAGCAGACGCGCGCGTTCAAGCGTGTGCCGCATCTTATGCTCGCGGATGTAAGTTTCCAGCGCAGCCAATGCTTTGTCATATCGTTCTGCCGATGTCATAATCTTGATAGCCTGAAAGCATACATAATCAGTAGCCTATCGCCTTAAATCTTCTTCAGATAGGCTCGGCGACGTTTATGTGTCTTGTGTGGGAACATCTCCCAGTTGGCTATATTACGCGTGTTGGTTTCCATAATCGATGTAGTCTCCACACGTTTGATGCCGTACTGTCGGAAGTACGGGTGTTGTTCGGCTATGATTACTGCGTTCACACCCATACCTTGGTAATCCGGTCTTACGCCTATCAGCAGCAGGTCAAAGACTTCCATCTGTTTTGCCTTGAGTGCGCGCAGCACATGTATCCAACCGAAGGGGAATAAACTCCCTTGGCAACGGCGCAAGGCATGGGATATGTCGGGCATACCCAAACCGACACCTACTATCTCGTTTTTCTCGTTGACAACGATGGTCACAAAGTCAAAGTTCAGCAGTGGGAAATAGGTCTTCTTGTAATGTTCTTTCTGGCGTTGTGTCATCGGCTGGAAGTTATACAACTTCTGATACGCTTCGTCCAGCATATCCATATATTCCATGCCGTACTTACGCTCCAACTCCTTGGATGAATGCACTTTGTCCACACGCAGATGGTAACGTTCGCGAACCAACTTGTCAATGCGCAATACTCGCTCGGGTGTCTCGCATTGGGCTTCCAATTGCATCTCTATCCAGTCGTTCTCTTTGGTCAGACCGTAAGCTTCCATGTGCTTCTCGTAGTACGGATAGTTGTACAACGATGCCATCGGGGCAAGATACTCAAATCCCTCAATCAGCAAACCCTCATAATCCCAGTCGGTAAAGCCCACAGGACCGTTCAGCGTATCCATGCCCTTGCTTTTACCCCATGCTGCGACCGCGTCAAGCAAAGCTTGACTTACTTCGGTGTCATCGATAAAATCAATCCATCCGAACCGCACTTTTTTAACTCCCCATTGCTTATTTGCAGCATGGTTGATGATGCCGGCTATACGACCTACTATCTTGCCGTCACGGTACGCAAGATATTGTATCGACTCGCATACGTCGTACGACGGATTCTTCTTCGGATTGAACGTGTGCATCTCGTCCAGCAGCAGGTGTGGACAGAACTCCTTGCATTTTTTGTACAGATCATTGCCGAACTTGGCAAACAGGTATTGCTGCCTTAGGGTCTTTACTTCTTGTAAGATGGTTGCCATAAACCGAAATGTGTTGCTGTTGTGTATTTGCTTTATTGGGTGTATGTGGTAAATGTTTGTCTTCTTTTTTCAGAAAAAACGTGCAAAGGTACTAAAAAATCGTCACATTTGCAAATTTTCGTAAAGAAAAGTGATTTTTTTATAAATATCGGCTTTGTTCTCCTCTGTCGTATTTCGTTACAAATCCTGCTATGACAGGCTGGTCAGATAGCGGTGAACAAGATGAGTGGGGAATCCCATTACCGTGTAGAACGAGCCGTTGATTCTGCACGCTGCGATTAGTCCTATCCACTCCTGTATGCCATAGGCTCCGGCTTTGTCCAGAGGGTGGTAATGCGTTACATAGTAATCAATATCCGCTTCGCTAAGCTCGTCGAAAGTTACATCGCAGCAGTCCACAAATGTTTCCATTACCACACCTTGCCCCTGTTCTCCCTTATCCGAAACCTCAAATTTGAAATTTGAAATTTGACATTCCGCAACCTCACCTCTCTTCTGGTGTGCAAATGTAACTGCGGTATATACTTGATGTGTCTTGCCGCTCAAGCAACGGAGCATCTCTCGCGCATCCTCTTCATCGCGAGGCTTGCCCAATACGGCTCCGTCCTGCCAGACAATCGTATCGGAAGTGATAAGCAGGTCATCGGCTGCCAATTGATGCGTGCGAATATATGCCTCGGCTTTGGCACGGGAGATATGACGGGGTATATCACCGCCCTTGAGTTCTTTCGGGTAGGACTCATCAGCATCTATGCTGACTTCGGTATGCGGTACATCAAGTCCGCTCAGCAGTTCTCTGCGCCTTGGCGATTGTGAGCCTAAAATGATATTCATCGTCACTCCATATTCAATATTCCACACTCCACTTCTCTTACAGCATCCTGCTGATTACAAAACTGTACAACACGCCCATAAGCATCACAAACTTCATTACTCCCTGCGTTGTGCGGTAGTCCGACGATATGCGCGCTGACCATAATAGCCATAGCACACATGCTATCGGCACGAGCAACCCAAGCACCACGTACCGCGTATGCAGCGAACTCCATACGTGTGGGAACGGTATAACCCACCAGGCTACCCATACTATAGCAGCGACCATCAGCGTGAGCAGAACAGTTACGATAATCTTTGTCGTTCGTTCACCAAGCACCACGGGTAACGAATGACACTCCAGTTCTCTGTCGCCCATTTGGTCTTGCAGATCTTTGATAATTTCGCGAATAAGTGTGCTGATGAATGCAAAGGCCGCAAAACCTCCGATCCACAGATAGATGTCGTGAGGCAGAGTAATGTAATCCATCACATTGATGCCGTTCACATTGCTATAGTGCAGTCGCAGGTAGGCAACATTGCTGAACGCAATCAGTAGCGGACTGAGTGCCGACACCAGTGCAATAATCAAATTGCCTATCAGGAACTGCCGCTTGTACGATGCCGAGTAGAACCACAATAGTCCCGGTACGAACACAAAGATAACGGCAGTCACCCAACTGCGTACAAACCACGATGTGGCAAGCCCGCACAATATGCCTGTAGCTGTCAGTATCTGAAACAAACGCATAGCCTGCAGTTTGCTCACACTGCGAGTAACGATGATTTTGTCCGGACGGTTGATGGCATCAATCTTTACATCGAAATAATCGTTAATCACGTACCCGCCGGCTGCTATAAGCACTGTGGCGATGATGATCAGCGTTAGTAACCACCAGGGTAACTGCTCGCTGAAGTACGATGCACGAAGAATGGGTGTTGCCACCCATTTCTCCATTACGTACAGGACAACGGCTGTCATCAGCAGGTTCTGCCAACGGACAAGCGTCAGATAGTCGCGAAACTTTTCCATGCAACCATTCAAATTTATCCTTTTACATTTCTGTTTTCACTTCCTACTGCAGCCGCAGTATGGCTCCCGTCCATGCGGGCAAGGTAATGCGGAATGGCATGGATGCCATCAGCGGACCTTCGTAAGTCTTGCCCGTGAGCAAATCTTCGGCATGTACCGAAAGCTTTTCATCCATCTGCAGGTAGATAAACGCATCGGTAGGGATAGTTACGGGTACATCCACCTGATGATCGTCGAAGTTGACAACGATGAGCAATGTCTCTTTGTTATGCTTGCGCAGGAATGCAAACTGTTGCTGTCTGTTGAATCCTTCGCCTTGTGCATATTCCAGATCGTACATCTTGCCTTCGCCGATAGCGGGACTGGATTTGGCTATCTGCAGGAGCTTGCAGTAGAATGAGCGCAACTCGCGTTGCTCGTCATCCAGTTTGGCTCCGTCGAACTTGCCTTCGTTAGCCCACGCCTGTATACTCTTGACGCCCCAATAGTCGAAAATCGTGGTGCGCCCATCTATGCCGGAGAAGCCTTCCACATCCATACCTTTCTCGCCGACTTCCTGACCGGAATAGATCATTACAGGATTGGTGCCAAGCGTTGCGGCTACAATCATCGCAGGCTCGGCGGCACGACCGCTGCCGCAGAAGAAACCGGAGGCTATACGCTGTTCGTCGTGGTTCTCCAGGAAATACAGCATGTGGTCAAGTATATCACCAGTGGCCTGCCATTGATAGGTAATGCCTTCGGCCGAGTAATCTCTGCTGGTAATAGCGCGCAGATAGTCGTACATCCCGACTTTGTCGTACAAGTAGTCAAATCCTGCAGCGATGTATTGGCGATAGATGCCCGGATCGTAAATCTCTGCTATAAACTGCACGTTCGGAAACGCGGCACGTACGCGGTGTATTGCCCAGTCAAAGAATTCTACAGGTACCATGTGCGCCATATCCACTCGGAAAGCATCTATGCCCTTGCCTGCCCAGAATAGCAGTACATCGCACATCTTGCGCCACGTGTCGGGTATGGGATCAAACTGCTTCTCGCCGCCGCCCATGTAATGCACACCGTAGTTGAGCTTAACTGTTTCGTACCAATCGTTCACGGACGGATGTGCATTGAAGCAATCATTACCTGTAACCTTGGCGGGGTATTCGTGGTATCCGTCGATGTTGAATGACGGACTGAACGCCTCGCCCGGGATGTAGTAGAAGTTATTCAGCGGCGAGAATGCCCATTCGGGATGATCATGCTCGCCAAGGTCAGCAACTCCGGCCGGCCGGCATTGTGACTTGTACTCGCGCGATACATGGTTAGGCACAAAATCGATGATTACTTTAAGTCCCGCCTTGTGCGTGCGGGTTACAAGTGCCTCAAACTCCGCCATGCGTTTGTCTGGATGAACAGCCAGATCCGGGTCAACATCGTAATAGTCGGTTATGGCGTACGGACTGCCGGCTTGCCCTTTGGTAATCGATGGCGTGTTAAGCTCGGCGGTGGCATGGCGTATGATGCCTGTGTACCATACATGTGTCGCACCTAATTCCTGTATGCCTTTCAGTGCTTTGGCTGTGATACCCGCAAAGGTGCCACAACCGTTGATAGCTTTTGCACCGTTCGGCACACGTACAGTCACGTAGTTGGTCAACCAACGAGGAAAACATTGGTAGATAATAATCTTACTCATAAACTTCGCGTATTTAACTGTATGTTAGCAACTTCGGTTTATGACTTCTGTTTATTTAACCAATGCTGCTGTGTCGCTGGCAATCATTAATTCTTCGTCGGTCGGGATGACTACAACTTTTACCTTCGAGTCGGGGGTCGAGATGATTGCTTCTTTGCCGCGTATCGTTGCGTTGAGCGCCTCATCAACCTTCACGCCCATAAACTCCATATCTCGGCATACCTCGGCACGCATCGAGGCTTGGTTTTCACCTACACCTGCGGTGAATACGATGATATCCACTCCGCCCATTGCTGCAGCAAAGGCACCTACATACTTCTTGATCTTGTAGTTGTACATATCTGTTGCCAACTTCGCACGCTTATTGCCGGCTGCTACGGCGGCCTCCAAGTCGCGCATATCCGAACCTACGCCCGAGATGCCGGCTACGCCAGACTTCTTGTTCAGCAGGTCGGACATCTGGTCTGGGGTCAAACCGAGTTTCTTCTGCAGGAACGTTACGGCGCCACCGTCCACATCGCCGCTGCGCGTACCCATCATGATACCTTCCAGCGGAGTCAGACCCATCGTGGTGTCCATGCATTTGCCGTTTTTAACCGCAGCTAGCGAACCACCGTTGCCGATATGGCAGGTAATGATGCGCTGCTTGTTGTAGTCCACACCCAAAAATTCGCACACACGAGCACTTACATAACGATGGCTAGTGCCGTGGAAACCGTAGCGGCGTACTGCATATTTCTCATATACTTCGTAAGGCAAGGCGTACATGTAACTATACTGCGGCATCGTCTGGTGGAACGCTGTGTCAAACACGCCTACCTGAGGCAGCCCTGGCATTAATTCCTCAACGGCACGTATGCCTTTCAGGTTGGCGGGGTTGTGTAGCGGAGCCAGATCACTCACTTCCTCAAAGGCCTTGATAACCTCCGGCGTGATAACTACCGACTTCGCGAACTTTTCGCCGCCGTGCACCATACGATGACCAACTGCATCAATTTCCTTCAGGCTTTTTATCACACCTATCTCGGGGTCAGTCAGCAGACTGAAAATGAACTTCACGCCCTCGGTATGCTCGGGCATGTCATGCATAATCTGTTTCTTCTCACCATTGGCCAGCTTGACTTTTACAAACGCACCGTCCAGACCCACGCGCTCAGCACCGCCTGAGGTCATAACGCTCTGGTCATCCATGTTATACAATGCATACTTGATGGACGAACTTCCGCAATTCAATACTAAGATTTTCATGATATACTTGGTTTATTTATGATTAATCATTATCCTTTCCATTTTCCCCTTTACCCTCCTTTTATGATAGGACTGGGGCTATCACTTTCCCATCGCTTGATTGGCGGTAATCACTACCATCTGTACGATGTCTTGCACTTTGCATCCGCGACTCAGGTCATTCACCGGAGCGGCTATGCCTTGCAGGATTGGGCCTACTGCATCTGCGCCGGAGAAGCGTTCTACCAGTTTGTAGCCTATATTGCCTGCTTGCAGGTCGGGAAATACCAGCACATTGGCATGTCCTGCCACCTTGCTGCCGGGAGCTTTCTTCTCGCCTACGCTCGGTATGAGTGCAGCATCGGCTTGCAACTCGCCATCAATCTGCAGATCGGGGGCCAACTCTTTCGCCATGGCAAAGGCTGCCGTCACTTTGTCCACGTTCTCATGCTTGGCTGAACCTTTGGTGGAGAATGACAGCATAGCCACTCTTGGCTCTATGCCTGCTATCGTGCGGGCAGTCTCGGCGGTCGATACTGCTATCTGTGCCAACTCTTCTGCCGTCGGATTGGGATTGACAGCGCAGTCGGCAAACAGCAGGAAACCATCCTCGCCTAGATGTTTGGCTGGTGTGAACATTAGGAAAGCTCCGGACACAATCTTGCAACCCGGTTTGGTTTTCAGTATCTGGAAAGCCGGACGTATCGTGTCGGCTGTCGTGCCGCGTGCTCCGGCTAACTCGCCATCGGCATCGCCGGCCTTGATCATCAGACAACCCAGGTACAGCGGATCCTGTGCTTTCTTTTTTGCCTCCTCTTCACTCATGCCTTTGCTCTTGCGCAGTTCGTAAAGCAGATTTGCATAATCAGCCATCTTCGGATCGGTCGCAGGATCGAAGATCGTGGCTTTTTCAATGTATTGGTAACCTTTCTCCGCTGCCATCTGACGGATAGTGGCGGGATTGCCTATCAATGTGAGCTTGGCAAGACCTTGCTCCAGAATAATGTTTGCAGCCTCCAATGTACGAGGCTCGTCGCCTTCGGGCAACACAATACGCTGCGGATTTTCCTTCGCACGCGCATACATAGCATTTAATATATCCATATTATTTTTTATTTTGAATAAACTTGTTTTGTTTATGATTAAGCGATGCTTGTTTCGACTCGTTTTTAGCAAATTCGTTCCGTTCGATCGGGCCGTTTTCGATCCATTATCGATCCATTATCGATCCGTTATCGGGGCAATATCGGGAGTGATACTTGTCCCGTTTCTGATTTTTGCACTTCAATTACGATACAAAGTTACACATAAAATTGCAAATTTGCAAGCACCTTGCACTTTTTTTTCTTTTTTTGCAACTTTTTTTCGATTTTTCTTGCATATTTCAAAAAAAAGTTGTATCTTTGCACCCGATTTGGGTGATAATTGTCCAAGGTTGTTGTCCTTGGGCTGCTGAATTAGAAAAAATTCAACTAAAGATATGCGCATTAAATCTTTATTTTTTACCTTTGTCCTTTGCGGGGTAGCTGCATTTGCTATGGCTCAGGAGCCTGCCAAGGTGGATACCACGGAGATGGGTGTGCACCCGTATAAGGATACGTACAACATGGCTTGGGAGACTACCGGTTTCTCTCTTACCCTCCATGGCGGTGTGAACGTGTTCAACGGAGATTATCCTACAGAGCGTTTTAACAACTTAGGTTATCCTTCTGTCGGTTTGAATGTTGAATACAACTTCACTCCTATGTGGGGTATCGGTTTGGGCTACACCTTTGCTATGCCGATGGTTAAGACTACAACAGATGAAGCTTTTTCCGACGAGAATGGCGCGCCGCTTAGTGTTTCTAATGGTGAATTGGTGCACAAGGGCATGATGCATCGTGGGCAGGTTTATATGACTTTCGATTTGGTTAATGCGTGGTTTCCGCGTGCTGTAAAGGATATCTTCGGATTGAATGTCTTCGCCGGTATTGGTGCAGCGTTGTATAAGAACGAAATCTCTTATCACGACTCACAAGAGGATGGCGATGCCAAGAAGTATGGCCGTGACGGCAAGGATGCTCACGCGCATGGCAAGTTTGAGTCGGTAGGTTATGTCCCTCTTGGCGCGTCAGCTGAGTTCAACGTATCGCGTCAGATTGCTATCGGTGCACGTTTCCAGTACAACATGTTCCTCAACGATTATGTGGACAATCGCTATTTCGACAAGGCCAACAAACGTAACGATGGTATGTACGATGTAGAACTTCTGCTCCGTTGGAAGATTGCTGCCAAGAAGAAGAACCACATGATGAACGTTTCATCGCACGAGGTGCTGGAAGACAAGTACTACCAGTCGCACCCCAACCGTCGCAAACGCAATCATGCTGTTGATACGGTTATGTTCTACCACCGTGATACAATTGTTGTTGTCCACCGTGATACAGTGTTTATGGCTGGTCAGCCGTTGACAGAGACTCCCGCAGTAACCGAGCAACCCAAGCCTGTCGTTGACGATTGCACCGACAAGGATTTACATCCGGGATGGGATGCTGAGGCTGTGGCAGTAGTAGTGGAAGGTCAGTCGCTTAGTCGTTTGGCACGCAAGTACTACAACAACACGTTCTGCTGGGTTTATTTGTGGCTTGCCAACCGTTCGGTGGCTCCCGATCCCAATCTCATCCTGCCTAAGTGCGAACTCAAGGTGCCTAAGCTCATCAACGATTGCCAGCTTAAGATCACCAAGCAGGAAGCCAAGGATATGGCAGCTCGCTACCGCGAGTAATAAACTAAGGGTTCCGAGTGCTCTTTAACCGTAAGGCAAACTCGGGGGAAGCAGAGGTGCGCGTCGCCTTTATGCCCAAAGCGGCATTTGATGCGACCGCGTACCGAGCGCGAAAGGTCTCATAGCTCAGTTGGTTAGTAGCACCTGACTCATAATCAGGGGGTCCTAGGTTCAAGCCCTAGTGGGACCACAAAAAAGCGGAAATCATTTTCCGCTTTTTTGTTTCTCTCTATCTAATCCCTAATTTCTTACTTGGTCTCTGATTTCTTACTTCTTTCCCCTGAATCTCTGCCGTATACGTTCCTCTTTTTGCCTGTTCAGTCCGCCATTTTTCAAGCGCGCTATGGTGCGATGTTTGTTGCTATGGCTCTTGCAGCATTTCATATAGTCGCTTACCGCTATTGGCTCGGCAATATGACTGAGCGGGTGACCGAGTATAGTCCACATCACGGTTTGCAACGGATCTGTTTCTGCCGGCACACCTTCTATCACGATGGATGCCGAGGTTATTGCACGGGGGATGCGCTGCCCATTGCGCTCGGTTGTGTTGCGGGATAACCGCTCGAATAGAAATCTGTGGTCGGCATCTGCAGTCCACTCGCTGGCCATTACCTCCGAGGCTATGCAGTACCGATCCCAACCCTTGTAATCTTCGCGTCTGCCTGCTTCGCAGAAGTTTGTCACTACGCGGTATCCGCATGCGATGGCATTCACATCATATTTCACCCAGCGGAAGTTGTTCACCTCGTAGTACGCTGCACCGCCGTGTGCGTCTATCACACCGAAGTTCGCCTCCACACCCATTGGCTTGCTGCAACTATCCAGTAACTGCTCAAAGTCTGCTGTGGTCATGCACGTGGATAGTGCCTTGTACATCAGTTCGCCTTCCCGGTCCATCTGTACGTCCGGCAGACTGTCCTCGCGGAAGTTGTATGCAGCTGTGTTCATGATTGAGAATCCTGCTTCGTTTGTGCCTGTCCAAACCTCATTATTGGGCGAGGTGGAGTTCACCAATCCTATAAATACTAACTGTTCGCCGCAGAACAAGCGCACACTGTTCTTCTGATCATCCGTATCGCGATGTTTGAGCATCAGCGGACGACCTGACGTTGTCGCTTTTCCGCTGACAATCACAGAAGTGCATGCCAATGCCGACATACATACAACTGAGACCAAATAGCTCAGAATAATTCGTTTCATGCTGATTTCGGATTACAGACTTTCGATTTCTTATCACTTGTTTAGCGTTGGATAGGCGATACGGTGATGATGAATGGCTATCAGTTTGTTGGTGAATACTTCGCGTATGGCTTCTACATCGCGGAACGATAGCGGTGTGTCGGCCAACTGGCCATCTTGTATTTGGGCATCAATCATCTGGTTGACCATCTCCGATATTGTTTGTTCCGTATATTCCGTCAAGCTGCGGCTGCGTGCTTCCACGGCATCAGCCATCATCAGTATGGCAGCTTCTTTGGTGGTAGGCTTGGGCCCCGGATAGCGGAACGCAGCCTCGTCGATTTTCTCTCCCGGATGCGCATTGGCCTCGGAGTTGTAGAAGTATCTTACCAGCGATGTGCCGTGGTGTGAGGCGATGAATGCGCGTATCACCTGTGGCAGCCTGTGCTTGGCAGCCAGTTCCAGTCCGTTGCTTACATGATTTATCACCGTCTGTGCCGCTTCAGTATTACTCATACGCAGCAACGGATTATCGCCGTTCTGTTGATTCTCTGTGAAGTTCAGTGGTGCTGCCAGTTTGCCTATGTCATGGTATAGCGCGCCTGTGCGCACGAGTAGTGCATTGGCATCGATCTTTTTCGCTGCTTCCGTTGCAAGATTGCTCACTTGCAGTGTGTGCTGGAAGGTTCCCGGTGCTTCTTCGGCAAACCGGTGCATTAGTTCGGAATTAACGTTGGATAACTCTACCAGTGTCACATCCGATACCAGTCCGAATACGCGCTCGAAGATATATATCAGTCCGTATGCACAAATGATCAGCACCATGTTAGCCACTATGAACATATACACTCTAATCTCCAGATGGGTATACGAACCTGTTGTGGCGAGCGTCAGTGCTGTATATATCAATGCGTACGTCAGTCCTACCAGAACGGCTGTATGTGCCAGATGTGCCCGTTGCGTCATCTTCCGCAGCGAATAGATTACTACTATACCTACAAGCATCTGCGTGAATAGAAATTCGTACGCTGACGGTGCAGCCAACGATATAATCAGCACGGTTATTGCATGTAGCATCAGAGCTGTACGTGCATCGTAAAACACCATCGTCAGTATGCCCAGCCAGGCAAATGGAACGATATACAGCAACGTGGTGTCACTCGACAAACGCAACACTATGAACGATGTGGCGATAATCAATGCCATTAGCAGACTGAAGAATAGTGTGGCGCGTAGTTGGGGAAAGAGCTTAGGCCGGATGATAGCCAGGTATAGTACAAATAATCCTATCAGCAGCGCTATTAGTACCAGTTCGCCTATCTGTACGTATATCGACTGCTGGTGTGTGATGTTCTTCTCTTGATATGTGCGTGCCAGCGAAATTAGTATCTGATAAATCTGCGATGTTACTATTTCTCCCCGGTCGATGATACGCTCACCGCTCTGCACCAAACCAAAGGTCAGCGATACCGACTCAATGGCATTCTGATATAGATGCATGTTTGTTACCGAGTCCGGCACGATGTTCGGCTCGCATTGTAGCCCATAGGTCTCATAGGCGGATTTGGGGGTCAGCAGTTCGCTTACTGGCAGGGTGGTGGCTACATGTTTGTCTGTTCGGATAGACACGCGCTTATATCCGTTCGTCTGTAGCTGCTCATAGTCTTCCAGAGATAGCACATGTATGCCATCAGGCAGTTCTGCGGTCTTGATGTAACACGGCGTGATGTTCTTCACGGCTTCGCGTTGTTGCTCCAGTACCTCAGCTTCTGTCTTGTAGATAGGGAAGTCAAACTCTGCCGTTACCAGGTCGTACCCCCATGGCTTACCTACCTCAAAATGGTAGTTGAAGGCATTGTTGTACCGCGGAAACAGATACACCGTCAAAGCCGTCAGTGCAACGTACGATGCAATGATCAAGATGGTTTTCAGGGTCTTGGACATATGAGTATGTATGATTTGGTCGTTCTATGATGGATATGGCTTCTGCTTAGCCGTTTCTTTTTTCTGCGAAGAACTGCTGCATCAGTTGCTGACACTCGTCGGCCAGCACACCTGGGGTTACTGTACATTTCGGGTGCAATGCTTGCGGAGCGAACGTCGCATAGCCGCGTTTGGGATCGGGCGTGCCGTACACCAGTCTCGACACCTGAGCCCATCCAATTGCGCCGGCGCACATGATGCACGGCTCCACAGTCACGTACAACGTACATCCTTGCAGATACTTGCCTCCTAAGGTCTCTGTAGCTGCGGTTATAGCCAGCATCTCGGCATGTGCTGTCACATCGTGCAGATGTTGCGTCAGGTTGTGTCCGCGTCCTATGATTTGTCCGTTGGCAACGATCACGCAACCAACGGGAATTTCTCCCTCGTTGTATGCCTGCTGCGCTTCGTGCAGAGCCATGCGCATATATCTCTCATCGGTTGTCATGTCGCGTCTCTATTTGCTTCGCTGTTAAGTCTGCGTCCGACCTTGTATGAACTCTGCGATGCACTCGGGGTGTTCTTCAAAATGGTTACCTATTACTACCATGTCCGCTCCGGCTGCCCATGCGTCGTTCATCGCCGCCGCGCTGCGTATGCCTCCGCCTACTATCAAAGGAATGCTTGTCCCATGCCGCACGGCACGTATCACTTCCGCCCTAACGGGTGTCATAGCTCCGCTGCCTGCTTCCAAGTATATCAACCGTTTTCCCAGTAGTTGTGCTGTTCTGGCCATCCGCACGATGTCATCGGTATTTTGCTGTGGCAGAGGCTCTGCCCCTGTCAGTCTTTGCGTGCTGCTTTTCCTGCCGCCGTCAACCAGTATGTAACCCATTGGTATAGTTTCTATGCCGGAGAGCACGATGTCATCGGCACTTTGTATGTGCTGATCGATCAGGTATAGCGGGTCGCGACTGTTCATTAGAGTCAGGTATAGTAGTGCATCCGCTAAGGGCGTGAACTGACGCGGACTACCAGGGAAGAGCACTATCGGTTTGTTGCACGACTTGCGTATGCTTTGCACTACTTCGGAACAATCACCCGCTGTCGTGCCGCCTACAAAGTACAGATCAAATCCTCCTTTCGGTTCATTGCATGACTTTGTTTCGCATTGCAGTGTTTCCGCATCGAACTTATCGGGATCAACCAACCTAACGAGCATCTTCTCACCTCGTTTAACCCGTTGATTTATATAATTATACACCCCTTTCATTCCTGAAATCCCAATAAGTCTCTTTATTTTTTATTTCCACCTGAATGTCTCAACGATTCTATGTATATCCCGCCGCATTATTTCATTCACCGGTGCCAGCGAGTCGGCATTGGGTATGCAGTTGTAGTACAGCGCTCCGCGGAAGAAATGATGCGTGGAATCGGTCAGGAAGAACTGTGCAGGCGAAGCCGTGTTCCCTTCCAGATCGTAATACACTCCGTACACTTTTTGCTCCGGGTTCGTGAATCCCTGTTCGGGTATGGCGTCGGCGCGAATAGCATGGTCGAACACGAACCGTACTGCGTCATCTGTCAGATGCCGAAGATCTACTTCACCTATAGGCTTGTAACTGCAGTGGATACGTGCATTCAGCGTCGGATAAACCACATCTATCCAGTACGGCTCGGCATGATCAACCGTCGTGTCCAGATAGGCTATGTCAGCATACTCAAAACAATAGGGGTAATCATTCAAATCTGTCAGTTTATAGTCGTATTTCGGCACGCCGATACGGTAATACCCATACGGACGGGGTTGCGAATAACGCCCGCATCCGGACAGCAATATCGCAGCCAGCAACGCAACAATCAAATGATTTTTCTGCATTTTGGATTCTTTTCCGGCTACAAAGTTACGACAATTTGTTGAAAAATGCAAATATTTTGACATATTTCCACATATTTTGCAGGATTATTTGCATATTTGAAAAAAAAATAGTAACTTTGTAGCGTAAAATATTTACAGCATTTGAAATATTGAAATAATTTCAAACCATGGCGAATACTATAGATAAAATTTCCCGTGACCGCAATTTCTGTGTGATCATGGCGGGTGGTGTCGGCAGCCGTTTCTGGCCAGAGAGCCGCAATAGCCGCCCAAAGCAGTTCCTAGACTTTTTTGGCACCGGGCAGAGCCTGTTGCAGATGACGGTTAATCGTTTTCGTGAACTCGTGCCGATGGAGAATATTCTGATTGTTACCAATGTGCTCTATCGCGATATGATGCTTGAGCAGTTGCCAGAGCTCAAGCCGGAGCAGATTCTGTGCGAACCTGCTCGTCGCAACACTGCGCCTTGTGTGGCATATGCCGTGTCGCATATCTCTGGCATCATGGGTAGTCGCTTGGGAGCGAAGAGCATTGCCGAGGTCGATTGGTCCGACCCTGCAACGCATGCCAACATCATTGTTGCACCCAGCGATCATCTTATCCTGCGAGAGGATAAGTTCATCGATACCCTCAAAGTTGGCTTGCAGTATATCTCAGAGCACGATAGTTTGCTCACGCTTGGCATGCGTCCCACTCGCCCGGAAACAGGCTACGGATATATCCAACTTGACCATGCCAAGGATAAGTGTGAGAACGCAGTACTGCCCGTCAAAACTTTTACCGAGAAACCCAATGCCGAATTGGCCAAAGTGTTCTATGAGAGTGGGGAGTTCCTTTGGAATTCGGGTATTTTCCTTTGGAATATCCGTGCTATCCGCAAGGCGTTCCGTGCCCATCAGCCGTCCATTGCCGATGTGTTCAAGCGGGGGGACGAGATTATGGGAACCTCTGAAGAGGAGGCGTTCATCCAGCAGATGTTCCCTACTTGTCCGAATATCAGTCTCGACTACGGCATCATGGAGAAAGCCGACGATGTTCGCGTTATCTTTGCCGACTTCGGTTGGAGCGATCTTGGCACTTGGGGCTCGCTCTACGATTTAGGGAAGAAGGATGACAATAGTAATGTCGCTCTGCGGGGTGACACAATGTTCTATGATAGCACCGGTAATGTTGTCACGCTGCCCGATGGTCATCTTGCTGTCATACAAGGCATGCAAGATATGATTGTCGCTCAGAATGGCAAGGTGCTGCTTATTTGCCGCAAGCAGGACGAGCAGTCCATCCGGCAGATGGTTGCGGATGTCGATGCCAGGTTTGGCTCGCAGTTCGCTTGATTCTAGGCGAAAACTAATAGCATAAACACAACGAGATATGAGTTACTTAAATTTTGACAAGACCTTGCTCGTCAATCTCGAGCGTAGCTTGAGCAAAGAGTTGCTGCTTACTAATCGGGCAGGTACGTATTGCGCATCCACGCTAGTGGGGTGCAATACGCGCAAATACCATGGTCAACTCGTGGTGCCGGTAGGCGAGCAGAACTATGTCCTGCTATCCTCGCTTGATGAGACGATCATCCAGCACGGTGCTGCATTTAACCTTGGGTTGCATGAGTATGGCGAGAATCAGTTCTCACCCAACGGACACAAGTACATCCGCGAGTTCGATTGTATCACTATCAGTAAGACTACCTACCGCGTGGGTGGAGTAGTGCTGACTAAGGAGCACATGCTCGTCAGTTTTGAGCCGCGTATTCTCATCCGTTACACCCTGCTCGACTCCGGTGCTTCAACCACTATGCGTTTTAAGCCGTTCCTCGCTTTCCGCGACATCAACTCACTCACGCATGCTAATGATGTGGCTAACACCAATATGGACGAGATCCCCAATGGTCGTGTCTGTCAGCTCTACGCTTCTCTGCCGCAACTATTCATGCAGTTCAACAAGCAGGTTGCCTATGTCCACGACCCACATTGGTACGAAGGTATCCGCTACCGAAAGGAGAAAGAGCGCGGATTTGAGTTCCGCGAGGATCAGCTCGTGCCCGGATACTTCGAGGTTCAGATGCGCAAGGGAGAGTCTATCATATTCTCCGCTGGCGTAAGTGAGATCAAGCCCTCGTTGCTAAAACAACTTTGGGAAAAGGAAGCCGAACGTCGCATGGCTAAGAACGATATGTACTCCTGGCTTAAAAACTCCGCTTCGCAGTTCTACAAGCGCGAGGGCGACAAGTGTTACCTGCTGCCGGGTTATCCGTGGTACAAGCCCAATGCGCGCACCGAGTTCTTCGCTGTTTGCGCATGTACGATGGGCATCAATCGCCCCGAGTACTGGGATGCTATTATGAATCAGACCGCTGTGCCCGAGGTCCGTGCGTTCCTCGATGGGCAGTTCGATTGCATCCATATGGCGGATATGGACCAGGCCGACTCGCTTCTGTGGTTCGTATATGCTATCCAAGAATATACGCGCTATGCCGATGTGCAAGAGGTGGCTGAACAGTACGGACAACTCGTGCAGGATATCATAGCGTTCTATCGCAAGGGCAAACATCCCCGTGCTCAGCTCCATCATAACGGATTACTCTGGGTCGATGGTACGCAGCAACCTGCTACATGGATGGGTGCTGTGGAGAATGGACGGCCTATCACTCCTCGTACAGGGTACGTGGTTGAGATCAATGCCTATTGGTACAATGCCATGTGTTTTGCCACCGAACTGCTCAAGGCGGCCGGCAAGGAGCATCTAGCTGAACTGATGGAGTATCAGTCCGAACTGACGCGTGATGCTTTTGTTCGCACGTTCTGGAACGGATTGTATCTCAACGATTATGTTGTTGACAGCTATCAAGACAAGGAAGTCCGTCCTAACCAGATATGGGCTGTATCGCTGCCGTACTCACCTATGGATCGCCGTCAGCAGAAGGCAATCGTGGATATCTGTACCAAGGAACTTTATACGCCCAAGGGCCTGCGCACATTGTCTCCTAAGAGCGGCAATTACCGCCCTGTATATATCGGCGGACAACTCGAGCGCGATCGTAATTTCCACAACGGACCGGTTTGGCCATCTACCCTCTCGGCCTACGGGCGTGCATACTTGCGCGTGTATCAGCATAGTGGCGAAAGTTTCATGCGCCGACTGCTCGTAGGATTTGAGGCGGAGATGAGTGAACTTTGTGTTGGCACGCTCAACGAGTTATATGACGGCAACCCGCCATACAAAGGACACGGTGGCATGAGTTACGCACCCAGCGTGGCTGCCGTGCTTACGGTTTTCAACGAACTCAGAAAGATGGAAGAGCAATCTCCCGCCGAGGTTGAGAGTAACGAACAAAAATAGGAGGTACGATATATGAAAGCATTAATGTTCGGTTGGGAGTTTCCCCCGCATATTCTCGGAGGATTAGGTACAGCCAGTTACGGTCTCACACGTGGCATGGCGCAGCAAGAGGATATGCAGATTACCTTTGTTATCCCCAAACCTTGGGGTGACGAGGATCAGTCTTTTCTGCGCATCATAGGTGCCAACAGCGTGCCCATCGTGTGGAAGGATGTCGATTACAACTATGTCCGCCAACGTATGGAGGGACGTATGTCGCCCGAGGAGTTTTACAACCTGCGCAACGGCATACATTACGACTTTACCCGTATCGGTACCGACGACCTTGGATGCGTTGGTTTCTCAGGTCGCTATCCCGACAATCTGCTTGAGGAGATCGGCAACTACGAGGCTGTAGCTTCCGTGCTTGCCCACTCGCTGGATTTCGATATCATCCATTCTCACGACTGGCTGACCTATCCTGCCGGTGTGTTCGCCAAGCATATCAGCGGCAAGCCATTGGTTATTCACGTCCATGCTACCGATTTCGACCGCTCGCGTGGCAATGTCAATCCTACTGTATTCAGTATCGAGAAACGTGGCATGGAGGAGGCCGACCATATCATGTGCGTCAGCAATCTTACGCGCCAAACGGTTATTGAGAAGTACGGCATACCGGCTTACAAGGTTTCTACTGTTCACAACGCAGTCGAACCGCTGCCTAACCCCGAGGAGTTCGTCAAGCATCCGCGTAAGGACAAACTTGTTACTTTCCTCGGACGTATAACTATGCAGAAGGGACCCGAGTTCTTCGTTGAGGCTGCCGCGCGTGTGCTTGCCAAGACAGACGGTGTACGATTCGTTATGGCGGGATCAGGCGACAAGATGAACGAGATGATCGACCTCGTAGCCAAACGAGGCATAGCTGACAAGTTCCACTTCCCAGGATTCATGCGAGGCAAACAGGTCCAGGAGATGCTCTGCGAGAGCGATGTATATATCATGCCTTCGGTCAGCGAGCCCTTTGGTATATCCCCGCTCGAGGCTATGCAGGTCGGATGCCCGTCAATCATTAGCCATCAGTCAGGCTGTGCCGAGATACTCACCCATGCTATCAAGACCGATTACTGGGATATTGATGCCATGGCCGATGCAATATATGCTATCGTCAAGTATCCGGCTATGTATAAGTCTCTCAGTGAACTTGGGCGCGAGGAGGTCAACAATATCCGCTGGTACGATGCCGGACTCAAAGTGCGTCGTATCTACGACGGAGTGATTAACCACTCGCTCTAACCAGCCCGACCGTATAAACAATAAAACAACGAATAAAATCTCATTCTTATGAAAAATATATGCTTTTGCTTCCAGATGCACGCACCTTATCGTATGAAGCGTTATCGTTTCTTTGACATCGGTGCCGACCATTATTACTATGAGGATATGCAGAGCGAGGATCAGGTTCAGTACCTCGCCTCCACATCCTACCTGCCGCTCTGTCAAACGCTTCAAGAGATGATCCGTCTCAGCCGAGGTAAGTTCCGTTGCGCATTTGCTATCTCCGGCGAGATGCTAGAAATGTTCGAACAGTTCGTTCCCGAGATGATTGATAGTCTCAAGGCGCTTGCGGCTACCAAGTGTGTCGAGTTCGTCACCATGCCCTATGCTTACTCGCTCGCCTCGCAGTACGATACCAACGAGTTCATCGCACAGGTCAAACTGCATGCCGACAAGATTAACGAACTCTTCGGACTCAAGTCCACAGTCCTGGCTAACACTGAACTGCTATTCGATGACGAGTTTGCTCTCCTTGCACAGAAACTTGGTTTCAAGACCTGCATGACCGAGGGCTCCAAGCACCTGCTCTCATGGAAGTCGCCAAACTATGTTTATCAGGCTGCTGCAGCGCCTAAGGTTAAACTGCTCCTACGCAATGCTTCTATCTCAGACTCACTGTCGTTCCTTTTCTCCGATCCGTCATGGCCCGGTTATCCTATGGATGCCGTGAAGTTCACCCAGCAGATTGTTGACCTGCCTAAGGAAGAAGATGTAGTGAATATCTGGCTCGGAGCCGAGACTTTTGGCATACGTCAGCAGGCTGCTACAGGAATATTCGAGTTCTTAAAAGCCATTCCGTATTATGCGCTTGAGAAGGAGATTGGCTTTCTCACGCCTTCCGAGGCTGGCAAGAAACCTGCTGTTGATTCGCTGGCCGTGCCTTTCCCCAACACTTGGTGCGGCGAGGCGAAGGACCTGTCACCGTTCGCAGGAAACGACCTGCAGCAGGAGGCACTCAGCAAATTGTATGCTGTCGCTGAACGGGTGCGCCTATGCCAGGACAAGAACCTCAAACGCGATTGGCTGCACATGCAGGTAGCGGACAATTTCTTGTACATGAATCATATCAATGCCGGCAATACCAACTATGAGTCGGCATACGATGCTTTCATCAATTACATGAATATCCTCTCCGACTTCCTACAGCGTGTCGAGGAGCAGTATCCTACCACTATCGAGAACGAGGAGCTCAACGGACTGCTTAAAACTATCAACAATCAGAACCAAGAGATTGAAGAACTGCAAGAGGAAATACACAAGCTCCGTGCTCGAAAGAAAGCATAGCCTGCTACTTATTGCTGGAGTATTGCTTGCAGCCCAACTCATGGCTGCGGCTAATGAGAAAATGCCGGTCCCTATGTTTAGGACCTGGCATTTCTCTCCCGTAGTGGTTATCCCCGATACAATCTACGAGTTGCCCGATACGTTGCAAACCAATTATCCGATGCTCACCGTCATCAACGACTACAGCATCGCCAATGCTTACAACGGCAATTTTGTCTCGCCCATACAGCCCAAACTATTCTTTGACAGGCGTACTCCAACTGACAATCCTTTTGTCCACGCCTATGCGCCGTATATTACTACGCCACAGCAGACTCGGTTCTTCCGTACCAACCTGCCGTTCTCTACCATAGCCTACCGCAAGGGATTCAAGACCTATCGCGACGAGAACGATCTCCAACTTCTGCTCACCGGTAATATCCGTGAGGACCTGAATGTCGGTGCACAGTTCAAGTACTTCAACTCCATCGGCCAGTATGACTCGCAAGAGGCTAAGGTCCTTGACGGCAATGCTTTTCTTTCCTATTCCGGGGCCAACTATGCCATTCATGGCGCTTTTGACTATTCTATCCTCTCCAACTTCGAGAACGGCGGACTTGTTGATCCGTCTTCGTTGGGTGGAGCGCTGAATGCCGAAGATCTGGATGTCAATCTCTCGGCTATGTCAGGCATGCGTTATCTAGCGGGTTATGTCAATCATTCTTATACGTTCCGCACCGAGGATAGCGTACCGCTTATAACTATCCGCCATGCTTTGGATATTCAGGAAGCTACCAAACGATACGTTGAGCAGCAGGCGAACCAAGGTTTCTATGCTAATACATACAAGACCGACGACTCTCGCTATGACACGCACGACACTGCTGCCGTGCTTACTATCAGCAATACGCTCGATGTTACATTCCATGAGGAGTTCAATCGACTCATGCGTTTCGGCTTTGATGTTTTTGCGCGCAACGAGGCGCAGCGCTACACTATGCAGGATGATACACTTGGCGCAGCGTTCCATTGGGTGAACAATACCTTCATTGGCGGTGCGCTCTACATGCGCCAAAATAAGTACATACAATATGGCTTTGATGGCGAGGTCTGCCTCATTGGTTACAAACTAGGCGAGTTCCAGATCAATGGACGCGTTGACGGAGGTTTCCGATTGGGGCACGACAGTCTCACTCTGTCCGCACGAGCGTATGTGAGCAACCAGACGCCCTCATACTACCTGCAGCACTACTCGTCCAACCATTTTCGTTGGGATAACGCTTTCGGCAAGACCTACCGATTCTTCGTTGGCGGTGAGGTGGCGTATCCTACCAAGTGGGTTCGTCCTGCGGTGGATGTTAGTTTCGAGAATATCACCCGCATGATCTATTTCGACCAGAACGGTTTGCCTCAGCAGCATAACGGAAATGTGCAGGTTCTAGCGGTCAATGCACATCTTGACCTCACCACGCCGTGGGTTAACTGGGAAAACAACGTTGTCTGGCAGCATGCTACAGTCTCTATTCTCCCTCTACCGGATATAGCCCTGTACAGCAATCTGTATTACCATGGTTGTTGGTTTCGCGCTATGGATGCGCAGCTTGGTGTCAACCTGCGCTATCACACAGCTTACTACGCACCGTTGCTCTGTCCTGCCACATCGCAGTTCTGTTTGCAGACAGAGACATTGGTTGGCAATTATCCAGTCATCAATGTATATGCTAATTTCTATGTCCGCCTGTTGCGTCTGCGGTTCTTTGCTGAGTACCAGCATTTGAATGGCCATTTCATGAGTCCCACTTATTTCTCTATGCCCGGCTATCCTCTCAACCCGCCCACTTTCCGCGCCGGCCTTGCCTGGCACTTCTATAAGTAAAGCATCTTTTCCCCGAACGCAGCTACGCACTGCCGTGTGTAAAGAATAGTCATTGCTGTTGTTTTACACCCATTTGACGAGTTTTTGCACACGCGTATGCGAATAATTATGTATCTTTGCATAAGATTTTTTTGGTGGAAGCAATCAAAGAAAAATACAAACTAATGAAGAACACGAATATGGTTAATCTATTTTCTCTCGATGGCAAGAACGCCTGGGTTACGGGAGCATGTTACGGCATCGGTTTTGCTATAGCTAAAGCATTTAAGACTCGTGGCTGCTGTAACGCAGTTGAATAACGTAACGGCTTAACAATAAAAAAGTGTCCATCGGGGCACTTTTTTATATCTATCTTGCTATGCGCGAATGATATTTTCGTGAATTATTTGCATAATTCAGAAAATTTCCGTACCTTTGCACTCGCAATGATTGCTAAATTTGAAATCCCCAAATTGAAATACTAATTTTGAAATCCTAAATTTCTCAATGGACTACACCAAGCGACTCCGCGATATCATCTCTTACGCCGGCCAGGAAACCGTACGTCTCGGTAATGCGCATGTCCTGCCCGAGCACTTCATGCTCGGCCTTATCCGTCTCGGCGAAGGCACAGCATACGATATACTCTCGCGCACCAATGCCAACCTATCCGATATCAAACATCACATCGAGGATCATGTTCGCCATGACCCACCCGAGCCTATTCAGGACAACACCGTCCACCTCTCACCCTCTGCCGAACGTGTTATACGTCTCGTGTCCATCGAATGCGATGCATATGGCGCCGATGTGGCAGGCACTATCCATCTGCTCATGGCAATACTGCGCGAACGTATCAACTTTGTAGCACGTCTGTTCGACGATGCTTATGGTATCACGTACGAGTCCATCGAGCAACTCTATCCCAAACCTGAGCGTATGATGTCTGACGGCACGCGCCAGCAGCCTGATTCCAAGTCTGCCGGCCAACGCTCCTCCGCTCCTAAGTCCGACACACCCGCGCTCGATGCTTATGGTCGTGATCTCACGCGTCTGGCTATTGAGGGCAAGCTCGATCCTGTTGTCGGACGTGAGCAGGAGATTACCCGCGTGCTGCGTATCCTCTCACGCCGTCGGAAGAACAATCCTATCCTCTTAGGTGATCCGGGGGTAGGCAAATCCGCTATTGTCGAGGGGCTGGCGCAACGGCTTATCCGTACCGATGTGCCCGAACTGCAGAACAAACGTATCATCTCGCTCGACCTGGCTGTGCTCGTGGCGGGAACTATGTACCGCGGGCAGTTCGAGGAACGTATGAAGAACGTTCTGCAGGAGCTCCGCCGCCATCCTGAGATTATCTTATTCATCGACGAGATCCATTCGCTCATGGGTGCCGGCAACAGCTCAGGCTCACTCGATGCTGCGGGGATACTCAAGCCTGCTCTCGCCCGTGGCGAGGTACAGTGTATAGGTGCCACTACGCTCGATGAGTACAAGAAGTCCATCGAGAAGGACGGTGCCCTCGAGCGCCGTTTCCAGAAGATCGTCATCCCTCCGGCTACGCCCGAGCAGACCTTGGCTATTCTCCGCCAACTCGACCCGTATTACAGTGCTTTCCACCATGTCACGTATACTCCCGAGGCGCTCGAGGCCTGTGTCCGCCTGGCTGAACGCTATATAACTGATCGCGCCCTGCCCGACAAAGCCATCGATGTTCTCGACGAAGCCGGTGCCCTGGTTGCCAGCCGCCAATCTTCAAATGGTCAGCAGGACGTCCAATCTTCCAATGATTCGGAGAGTTCTCCTGCCGTGACTGAGGGAGATATCTCCGAGGTGGTAAGCCTCATCTCCGGCGTTCCTGTCCAGCGTGTTGCTACGGCGGAGAGCCAGCGGTTGCGTGAGATGGATGCTACGTTGCGCTCACGCGTCATCGGTCAGGACGAAGCGGTCGCACAAGTTGTCAAAGCTATCCGCCGGTCACGTATGGGGCTCGCTGATCCCGGACGACCTATAGGTTCGTTCTTTTTCCTCGGCCCTACGGGTGTCGGCAAGACGTACCTCGCGCGGTGTCTGGCAGAGGAGATGTTTGGCTCCAAGGATGCCCTACTGCGATTTGATATGTCCGAGTATGCCGAAAAACACACCGCTTCGCTTATGGTTGGTGCACCTCCGGGATACGTCGCACATGAGGAGGGCGGACGACTGACCGATGCCGTACGTCGCCAGCCATACTCCATTGTTCTGTTCGACGAGATTGAGAAGGCTCATCCCGATATATTCAATGTTCTCCTGCAGGTTCTTGACGAAGGCCGACTTACCGACCGACAGGGACATACAGTCGATTTCCGCAACACGATTATCATCTTCACGTCCAATGTCGGCACGCGCCAGCTCGCTGAGCAGGGTGCCGGTGTGGGGTTCGAAGCCACCCTGCCCGATGCACGCACCTCGCAGGCCATACTTACCAAGGCTCTCAACCGCACGTTCCCGCCGGAGTTCGTCAATAGGCTCGATGCTGTTGTTTTCTTCCATTCGTTGGATCGTCAGGCTCTGGAACGTATTGTAGATATCGAACTCAGCGGTTTGTTGGCTCGCACAGCGGTCATGGGGTACGATGTACATATCTCTCCCGAGGTGCGCGAGCAGATCATCACCGAGGCTTCCGACCCGCGTTATGGTGCCCGTCCTCTACGCCGTGCTATCCAGACCCGTGTCGAGGACGTCCTTACCGATATTTTACTCAATACCCCTGTCCATGCTCCTATCACCGTATGACGGGGCAGTGATATGCACAAAAATGGAACACCCTACAAGGATGTTCTTTTTTTGTGTCATGGGTTATACCCATACACCCGCAGAATAGCCGTGCGTATCTGGTTACGGCTCATGCTGAGTTCGGGTACTTCGATAATCTTGTTGTACAGCCGTTTGATTCGTTGCCGTAGTGCCTTGCGGCGGTTGGCTATGCGTTGCAGGTCTTTGGGGTGTGCTCGCATCTGCCGCCTTTGTATCTCGTTCACGC
>SAMEA3663077__coassemble_84_pt1 | contig 42721 bp, 34 predicted proteins | sample SAMEA3663077__metabat2_high_PE_010 | metagenome-assembled genome bin SAMEA3663077 (sample SAMEA3663077) | pig gut metagenome | biome: pig gut; feature: pig-associated habitat; material: faeces | place: France | collected 2012
CTGTACGGACAATCTCCGAGCGAGCATGCTGAATCAGACGAATCACTTCGTCGAAATGCTGTGTCGAAACTATGTCTGTTTTATTTTTCATTAGGCATTAATGAACGTCATTTTCGTCGCGTAGTCGTGTATATTGCCTTTATCCTCCGGATGGGCGTTGCTGTACTCCTTTAGAAGCGTTGTGCATTAATAAACGCCATTATATGTCATTGTCTATTATCCTTTGTTAAGAAAAGATGCTGCAAAGTTACAAAAATATTCTCATATTTGCAAATTTTTGCGGAATATATTTGCATAAATGCAAAAATTATTGTAATTTTGCACGAAAATAATCAACAAAATTAATCGATACTACATGAAAAAACTCTTTTGTCTTTTGGCTTTAGCCGTTTGGACTTTGCCAATCTTGGCTCAAGGCGCCAATATCTCTACCGCCGATACGACCGGTCAAACTGCACGGAACATTGCTATCTATGAGCGTGTGGCTTCGGCACTTGAGCAGCAAGCAGCAGAGATGTCTATGCCAGAGTTGGTTGTGCAAGTAGCCTTGCAGATGCTGGGGACGCCATACTTATGGGCTTCGCTGGAGAGAGAGCCCGAGCAGTTGCAAGTGTATCTGGACAAGACGGATTGTATCCTGTTTGTAGAACTCAGCACCTGCATGGCACTGACGCTGAAAGGCAAGCGGATCGTGCAAGACGGTAACGGAATATATTACCGGAACAGGCCTACTCCATCGGTTGAAGATGCCGAGCCATCGTACGCGCTATTATGCGAAAATATACGGAACATGCGTTATCGGCTGGGCATAGTGAACGGTTATGCCTCGCGCATACATTATACATCGGAATGGCTGCTGCAGAACGCCACGAACGGGATATTACGGGAATATACAAGCGAATTGGGTAAAGAATTTGAGCAGACGTTCAGTTATATGTCCGATCATCCGCAGACCTACATCCAACTCAGTCACGACAGCAGGCAGTTGACGCGAATATACCTGATAGAGCAACACCTGAATGCCCAAAAGCCCTATTACTATATTTCCCAAGACGAGTTGAACAATCCCGAAGTGACAGCGCAGATACAAAGCGGAGACATCATCACGTTTATCTCGCCGCGCGAAGGATTGGATCTGGCACACGTGGCGATAGCCTATGAGTATGACGGTGCGATGCACTTCATCCATGCATCGTACGGCGGCAAACAAGTGATGATAGAACCAAAGACTCTGGCTGAATATGCGACCAACGGAATCAGAGTGTCGAGACTGAGAGAAGTTGGAAGATAGGAGTCAGACTTATGTAACACTTACTTGCCGGCTGCTCTGGTCAGTTTGCGCTCCATGAGGATATGCGGTATTTCGGCTTCCTCGAACGGATTGCCGATAGCCCGGAAGCGGAAATGCCGGTAGAACGGCACAGCCTGCTGCTGTGCATGCAAGCGTAGGATATTTGCTCCGCGCTGCTTGGCCTCTGCCATAACATGCTGAATAAGAATGCGTCCGAAGCCCTTGCCATGTTCGACAGTAAGCATGCGACCGACACGCATCACGCCGGGCTCAGAGTCATTGAATAGGCGCGCATACGCGATAACCTTACCTTGGCGACGGAGAGCAATATGGATAGCCGTGTAATCGATGTCATCCTCATCGAGATAACGGATGCCCTGTTCGCCGACAAAGACAGCGAAACGCGCCTTAAGAATCTCGTAGAGTTCAGCCGCAGACAATTCGGGGAACAGCTTGACCGACAGTTTGACGCCGCGCGGCATAGCCGTTTTGGCAGCAGAACGCAGTTTGCGTGTAGAGGGATCCTGCAAGAGTTGCTCCTTGATATGATGATAGAGGAACTGGCGGGCAGTTTTGTACTGCGAATTTTTGGCACGTTTCTCCCAAATCTTGACCTGCTCGGGATCCGCCATGATAGGATTGAGGATGGCTGTAATCTTGCCGTGCAATGCTCTGGCGGCTTTCTGCGCCTGTGATGCAGGAGCGGAACTGGGCGTGAAGGAATAGACCTGTTGCAAGCCCTTGCGCATGCGGAAAACGCGCTTGTCTTTTTTGTTGAGTTTGCCACTCGTTTTCGGATAAAATGGGTCGTGAACTACAGCCATAATTTCAATGAATTGTATATATATACTATGTATATATATAGTATATGTTAATAATTCCGTTTACACGGGGTTTATCTTATAGTTATCTTATAGGTATTTTGCGGTTAGCTGATGGTAAGCCCTCTACTCAGTCCCTGCATTCGGTCAATCTACATTTTCCAAACGATGTGCAAAGGTACAAAAAAAAATTGACATTTGCAAATTTTTATGCAGAAAAAGTCAGAAATATTTGCATATATGCAAAATTTTTTGTAACTTTGCACCGCGTAAGAAGTGTGAGCCGGCATACTTTGCACCGCGTAAGAAGTGTGTGCCGGCATCGGGATAGCGAAAGCTGCCGGGATAGCGAGAGTTAGAGAAACGCAAGTTATACAACGAAACTACAAACGTACTCATATGAAACATATCTATTCTGTGATCATGGCTCTGGTGACGAGCATGATCGTATTGATGCCAAGCAACGTAGCGCTGGCACAGTCAACCGGCGGCGACGGAGGAACGGCCGACGGAGATGTAGCAGGCGGTGACGGAGCGACGGTCAGTTCGCCGATTACGATCGAAGGAGATTTCAGCGATTGGGCAGCACTGGAGAAAGAGTTTCCGAACATTTGCGTGAGCGCAAGTTCGGACGATAATGCCCGGCACACAGGATTGTATAAGGTGCTACTTTTTGCAAACAACGACAGTCTGTTCTTCTACATAGAATACAGCGACAGCACGCAGGTGCAAGAAGCAGGCACGTACTACGTCACGGACATGATAAATATTATGTTGCACACCGGCGGTTTGAGCACAACGGGTATGACAATTTTCAATGATGAGGATGTATGGCAGGATTTAACCAATGTGCAGATTGCCGGTTCTCCGCGCACTCAGTTTGCCAATGCCAATATACTCGTTTATCAAGACAGCAATCAGACCTGGGAAATGGTAGAGTTGCCTGTTTCGCCGATAAGCGCATGTTTGCCCGTAGAAGAGGAAACCAGCGACCATGCACGGATAGAAGGTGCGATAGCCTTGCGGCAGTTGCCGGTTGAGATTAACGAATTGAAGGTAGGAGTAATAGGCGTAGAAACAGGCAACGTAACTTCAGGAGTACTGCCACAGGTGAGTTTGAGTCCGTCAGACGGAGTAAAGATCATACAGCCTATGCTGAGTGTGCCATGGTCGATTGCGGGCGAGGAAGAGCAGAGCGGCATGTGCGGCGACAAGGTAATCTGGACGTTAACAGGCAAGACGCTGATGCTAAGCGGCGGCGGTGAGATGTGGGACTTCACGCCCGACAATCCGGCAACATACTCGAAGTTCATGGAGCGGATAGACACGGTGATTATGGAAGGGAGCGTGACGAAAGTGTCGAAGTATGCGTTCTACCATTTGGAAAATCTGAAGTACATTGCACTTCCGGAGTTTGTGGATACGATAGACATTCACGCGTTTGATAGTTGCTACAGTCTGGAACATATCACACTGCCGAACAGCGTACGTTACATCGGTCATGATGCGTTTGCATATTGCAGCGGTTTGTATTCGGCAATTCTGCCGGCGGAGTTGCAGCAGATTCCTGCCAATCTGTTTGCGTACTGCCACTCGCTGAGCCGCTTGCAGATACCGTCCACCGTGACGAGCATCGGCGACAACGCGTTCTACCTGTGCGAGAATTTGCCGACGGTAGCGTTGTCAAGCGAGTTGAAAGAGATCTACGGCGGCGCGTTTGCCGGGTGTACGGGTCTGAAAGAGATGCAATGCGAGGCTGTTGTTCCACCGGCACTGGTTGACGCGGAAAAAAATCCGGTATTCAATAACGTTCCGAGTACGATACCATTGTACGTGCGTGCAAAATCCGTGAAGATATACCAGCGCACAGAGGGTTGGAACTACTTTGAGAACATCCAACCGATTGACGGTGACAGTCTGGAACCGACAGAAGTGACGATCTTCGGTATAACCATCACTCCGGGTGACAGCACGAACACCGATCCTGTTGACCTGTTAGGCGACTCGACGATAGTATATGCCCCGGCAGATAACACCCTGTCGTTCAACGACGTAGACTGGAGTGTGGGCGAAGAAGAGACGGTAGCCATCAACTATACCGGCGATGCAGCATTGACCATCGTGCTGAATGGCTCGTCGACGATCATGGCCGATACGGTCATTGCTTCGACAGCCGACATCACCATAACCGGTGACGGTCATCTGGTAGCCGAAGGTGTGGCACCCATCGTAGGTGTAAGTTACGCCACGATTACATTTGAGTCGGTGAACATGTATGTACGTTCCGTACCCACTCCTCAAGCATTGCGCCGCCGCATACGCTACGGCAAGAAACTTGACGAGAACGGCGGTCCCGCGTTGTCAGGTTTTGCCTCGGCAGACTTCAACAAGACATCCGTTACTCCTCCTGACGCCGAATATGGCCAGGTAGAGATGGAAGAGTCGGCCGGCGGCGGTACTATCAACGCTCTGTACACAGTGAACGAGAAGGGCGACAAAGTGATAGTAACAGAGTTTACGCTAACCGCCAACGACGCGACCGGTGTGGAGAATATGCGCGTTCGTCAAGCATTTGATCCGACGCAGCCGATGTACAACGTGCTCGGTATTCCGGTTGATGCAACATACAAAGGCATAGTGATACAAAACAGGCAGACATTCCTGCTGAGATAAAACAGAAAGAAATGAGCAGAAAGTACAAGATACTGGTAGTAGCGCTGCTGGCATTCGTCACGCAGGCACAAGCTGTGATATATGACATATCCGTTCCGAATGCAGAGACATGGTCGAACGAGGTGCTGGCCGGACGTAATTTCGGCGACACCGTTCGGTTCAGTGTGCCAATCATAGTGAACAACAATTACGGCAGCAATCTGATAGTAAGTGTCCGTCGCGTGTTCAGTCCGACCAATCAAGCTATACCGAAGAGTAGCGAATATTCGCAAGTAGTATCGCTGAACAACAAGGCGACATTCAGTCTGAGCGGCTGCGGATATCGCAGATTAGGCGAACGGCTGCTGAACCTGAAAGGTGTGGTAACCGGAAACTTGCAAGTAAAGTATGTATCCGGCACCTGGGCAGGCAACAACACCCGTGCGGCCTTGGAACACAATGTGCCGTCGGTAGATATGAACGGGACACACAATGTACTCGTGTGCGGTGCAAACCTGGAGTATTATCTGGTGCAAAACCTGGGAACAGGTTTCGGTCCGGATGATGACTATAACCATCAGAAGCAGCGTACGAAAGTCAAAAAAGCCCTGTCAGAGATTCATGCCGATATATATGGATTGGTAGAGATAGAACAGGGTCAGGCTGCTTTGGAAGAGATTGCCGCCGACCTGACAAGCATGACAGGTGATCCGTATGACTATATCGATGACAAAGGTAGCGCCAACGGTTCGTACACCAAATCGGGTTACGTATATCGCAGCGACAGGATACAACCGGTTGGACTGATGTCGCACAACAACACGGTCGTACGAAACAGAAAGAAAGTGCAAGGGTTCATATTGTTGGAGAACAACGAACGGTTCATATACAGCATCAACCACTTCAAAGCCAAATCCGGTTCCGGCACTGGCAAAGATGCCGACCAAGGTGACGGGCAAGGTATATTCAATTACTCCCGCACGATGGAAGCCATCAGCGTCAGGGACAATATTCCGGGTTACCAGAGTTTCTACGAAGATAACGATGTGCTGCTCATGGGCGACCTGAATGCCTATGCCAAGGAAGACCCCATCCGCACGCTGACAGACGCCGATATGTATGACCTGCATCGGTACTTCCATGCGGATAGCAGTTACTCGTACGTCTTTCACGGCGTAGCGGGATATCTGGATCACGCGATAGCCAACAACGCCTTGATCAAACAAGTGACAGGTTTGGCTGTTTGGCACGTCAACTCCGATGAGGCAGATGACTACACATACGACAAGTCAAATGACTTGACCGCATTCCGCTACAGCGACCATGACCCTGTGTTGGTCGGCTTGAAACTGGACAGCACGCTATCCGTCTCCCGGCACGGAACAGATCCGATAGACAACACGCGCATCGAGATAATAGATGGCGAGCCGTTCCTGACTAATGCGGGTGACCTGGGCGAACAACACGGGTACTACGAGATTTATGACATAACAGGTGTAAACGTACAGGGCGTGACCCGTATAGAGGAATCACCCTGCCCTATCGGAACCAACCTGCCGGCGGGAATATATGTGCTGAGGATCTATTATGCAGGCAAAATTAAGGCGCTGAAGCTGAGGATATAAAATGGATTTATTTGACAGTTTGCCAATAGAAGATACCGGGCTGACAGCAGAACAAGAAATCAAAGCTCTGCGGGAGGAACTCAAAGAACAGAACTACAAGTACTATGTTCTGTCGGCTCCCACTATGTCTGACAGGGAGTTTGACGAAAAGATGCACCGGTTGCAAGAGTTGGAGGCGGCGCATCCTGAGATGTACGACCCTGAAAGTCCGACACAGAAAGTGGGATCGGATATAGCCGAAAGTCAAAAGTCGAAAGTCGAAAGCAGCGAAGGGTTTGCGCGGATACGGCACAGGTATCCAATGCTTTCGCTGGCAAATACGTATTCAAGGGAAGAAGTAGAAGACTGGGTACGTAAGTTGCCAACGGGCGTGGAGATTGTTGCCGAACTGAAATATGACGGGCTGAGCATCTCGCTATGGTATGAACACGGGCTACTCGTTCACGCCGTGACGCGCGGCGATGGCACAGAAGGCGATGATGTGCTGGCGAACATAAAGACGATAGCAGCTATCCCCCAGCAGTTGACCAACGTGCCCGAACGCCTTGAGTTGCGAGGTGAGGTGCTATTGCCATGGGAACGATTTGAGGCGCTGAACAAACAGAGGGAAGAACAGGAAGAGCCGTTATTCGCCAATCCGAGGAACGCTGCGTCAGGCACCCTGAAATTGCAGGATAGCAAGGAAGTAGCACGGCGGGGATTGACGTGTTACCTGTATTACATGTTAGGCGAACAGTTGCCCGGCAAGACGCATTACGAGCGATTGGAACAAGCAAGAAAGTGGGGATTTCCAGTAAGCGATGCTGTCAAAGTCTGCAAAAACGTAGATGAGGTGATGGCGTTCATTGCGTATTGGGATACGGAAAGGAAGAACCTGCCTGTAGCAACAGATGGCATTGTGCTAAAGGTAAACAGCCTTGCAGAACAAGAAGAGTTAGGCTATACAGCCAAATCACCACGCTGGGCAATCGCGTACAAGTTTGCAGCAGAAAGGCAGTTGACCTTGCTGAAGCAGATAACGTATCAGGTAGGGCGAACGGGCGTTGTGACACCTGTGGCGAACCTGGAGCCGGTGCAGTTGTCGGGCACGATGGTACAACGCGCCACATTGCACAATGAGGATTTTATTCGGCAGTTAGGAATACAAGAGGGCGACAGAGTATATGTAGAGAAAGGCGGCGAGATTATTCCGAAAATAGTCGAAAGAGAAAAGTCGATAGACCGTCCTGCAGACTCAAAGCCATATATATTCCCAGAAGTGTGTCCGGAGTGCGGGACGAAACTGGTGCGCGTGGAAGGCGAGGCGGCTTGGCGTTGTCCGAACGAGGTTAGTTGCCCGCCTCAAATGAAAGGAAGGCTGGAACACTTCGTCAGCCGCAAGGCGATGAACATCGAGGGTTTGGGTAGCGAGACGATAGCCATGCTTTACGACAAAGGGTTACTACGCTCGATAGCAGATATATACTCGCTGAGACAAGAAGATCTGTCCGCACAAGAGCGATTGGGCGACAAGTCGGCACAGAACATATTGCAAGCAATAGAAGGCTCAAAACAAGTACCATGGGCAAGAGTGCTGTTTGCATTAGGAATACGGATGGTAGGCGAGACAACGGCAAAGAAGATTGCCAAACGATTCCGCTCGATAGATGCGCTTCAATGGGCGAGCAAAGAGGAGTTGACGGAGATAGATGATGTAGGTGAGCAGATTGCGGAAAACATTGTAGCGTACTTTGCAGACATACGAAATTTAGAGATCATCACACGATTGCAAGCAGCCGGAGTGCAGATGGAAGATATGAGCAATCAGCAGCCAGCAGTCAGCGTTCCGCAGGTACTGTCAGGCAAGACAATCGTTATATCCGGAACATTCACAGAACACTCGCGTGAGGAGTACAAACAGATGATAGAGGACTACGGCGGAAAGAACAGCGGTTCGGTAAGCAAGAAAACGGACTTTATCCTTGCCGGCGAAAACATGGGGCCGAGTAAACTCGAGAAAGCGCAGAGTCTGGGAGTAAAGTTGATGAGCGAGCAGGATTTTTTGAAGGTGTTGAAAGGTGAAAATTGAAAGATGAAAGGGGAATAGTGAAATAGTATGAAAAGACTGAATCATTGGATATTTAACTACAATAAGAAGCGTCAACCGCAACGCGAAGTTGCATTTCCCAACTACAACAATGTGCGTTCGGCGGTTGTAGTGTATGAGCAAGGTATAGATGACAAAGGTACAGGTCTGCTTGCCCAACGCATGGAAAAAGACGGGATGATAGTTGAGGTGGTAGGCTACGAGCCAAAAAAAGACTTCAATTTCTTCGGTCGGGTACGTGAAGAGGCTATGACAGCCCTACCCAACCAACGTTTTGACCTGCTATTAGACCTGAGTACACATTACTACCTGGGAACGCAGTATATAGTGATGGCGCTGGATGCGACATTCAAAGCAGGATTGCGCTTTGCTGATGTGGATGAGAAAGACCAACAGGGCATACTGGATATGATGGTAAACTTGCCAGAAGATGCACAACCGGAAGAAATAGCAGAGCAGGTTATACACTTTATGAAAATGATAAATCAGTAGAGTTTTGTTTTCTTTTGGCATCTTTGCTACTTTCGCTCGGTCATTATGCCCGCATAACTCCCTTACGAAAAGTAACAAATCTGCTCAAAACAAAATCAAAACTCAGAGACCTCGGAGACACATGTCATGAAACAAAAATTACAAGGATTAGGCACAGCGCTGGTAACACCGTTCACGGACAAGGGGAAAGTGGACACAGAAGCCTTGCACCGACTATTGGACAAACAGTTGGCTGCGAAGGTGGATTTCCTGGTTGTACTGGGCACTACAGGCGAGCCGGTGACGATGACTCCACGCGAGCAACAACTGGTACGAAAAACCATCGTTGAACATGTAAACGGTCGAGTGCCACTGGTACTTGGTTTGGGCGGCAATTGCACGCAGGAAGTGGTAGAGCGTTTAGGTATGCGAAGTGAGGAGTTGAAACGCGATTATGCTGCTATTTTGAGCGTTTGTCCGTACTACAACAAGCCGCAGCAAGAAGGTCTGTATCGCCACTTTGCCACCATAGCAGAGGCATCACCTGTGCCGGTTATTCTATACAACGTGCCGGGCAGAACGGGTGTGAATCTGCTACCAGAGACGGTATTTCGTTTGGCAGCCAACTACCCGCACCATATAATAGGAGTAAAGGAAGCGTCAGGGAACGTAGAACAGATACAAACGATTATCCGTGGCGTTCGCGGGAGCGAGTTTGTGGTACTATCCGGTGACGATGGGCTGACTGCCCAACTGATGTTAAGCGGTGCACACGGCCTGATATCCGTGCTATCCAACGCTCTGCCTGAGGCTGCGATGCAACTGGTGCATCATCCTTCGTTAGAGCAACAACTGGCATTGGACAAACTGATTAAAGCATTGTTCGCAGAAGGTAATCCCACAGGCATCAAGGCACTACTATCCATACAAGACGGGATGAGCGACCGTGTACGATTGCCGCTCGTGGAAGCAAGCGAGGGATTGAAGTCTAATTTACGAAAACTACTAACGGCCTATGAAGATAGCTATATTCGGTAATGCGATGAAACGCTTCACCATGAATGAAGTGTCGCACCTATTGGAATTCACAGCTCTACGTCAAGTAGACGTATACCTGTCACAAGAGTTACGCCAGGAGATGAATCTGCGCGATTATCCTCCGTTCCCTGCAGAAGATGACGCATGGCAGGCATTTACAGAAGAGGGGAACATGATTGATTTCGCCCTATCCATCGGTGGTGACGGTACTTTTCTGACCACAGCATCCATCATCGGCAACAAAAACATCCCCATTGTAGGTGTGAACTGCGGACATCTGGGTTTTCTGGCCGAGGTACAGATGAATCAGGTGGACTTGATAATGGATCAACTGATACAAGGGCGTTATACGATAGAACAACGCTCGTTGTTAGCAGTGGAAGGCGAAGGCGGGCATCTATCCTCGCCATTTGCCCTAAACGAGGTGGCTGTGATGAAATCCGGGTTGTCATCGATGATTGAGATTGAAGCCTATGTCAACGGCGAACACTTGCATACGTACGAGGCTGACGGCTTGGTAATATCCACGCCTACTGGTTCAACAGCATATAACCTGAGTGTAGGCGGTCCGCTGATGGAACCTCACGTGAAAGCAATCATCCTTGCACCTATAGCAACCCACAGGCTATCCGTCCGACCATTGGTTATTCCCGACGAATGGACTATAGATCTGAAAGTTCGCAGCCGCAACGGAAACTATCTGATTTCGGTAGACGGCCGCAGCCAGTCGCTTCTGAACGAAGTGGAATTGCACATACAGAAAGCACCTTATACGACCAAGGTAGTACAACTGGAGGAACATTCGTTTATACAGGCGTTGAAAGACAAACTTCAATGGGGCAAATGACGCGTCGGCAAATAGACAAACAAAACGATACAATAAAATTATGCGAATAATATATATGGGAACGCCGGAGTTTGCGGTAGCACCGCTGAAAGCTCTGGTAGAAGGTGGATACAATATTGTGGCAGTAGTGACTATGCCCGACAAACCGGCCGGTCGCGGACATCATGTGCAATACTCGGCTGTAAAAGAATATGCACTTTCCGTTGGTTTGCCCGTGTTGCAGCCAGAGAAGTTGAAAGAAGAGGCGTTTGTGGAGGAACTAAGGAGTTACCAAGCAGATTTGCAGATAGTAGTGGCCTTCCGGATGTTGCCGGAAGTTGTTTGGGCTATGCCGCGTTTAGGCACATTCAACCTGCACGCTTCACTGCTACCGCAATACAGAGGTGCTGCTCCCATCAATTGGGCTGTGATCAACGGTGACAAAGAGACCGGTGTTACAACGTTTATGCTCAAGCATGAGATAGATACCGGAAATATTATATTGCAGGAACGAATACCTATTGGCGAAGATGAGAATGTAGGCTCGGTTCACGACCGGTTGATGGAACTCGGCACAAGACTTGTGCTGAAAACTGTGGATTTGATAGCCAAGTCCGACGCGAAAGGCACACCTCTATCTACCACGCCGCAGGATACCATCGCTGCAGAAGATTTGCGGCCGGCTCCGAAAATATTCAAAGATACGTGTCAGATTGATACAACAAAAACAGTAGAAGAGGTTCACAATTTTGTTCGCGGTTTAAGCCCCTACCCTGCTGCTTGGTGTAACCTGACGATAGGCGGGACGATGTATGAGAATGTCAAGGTTTTTGCCACGCAGAAAGGATCAGGTGCTATCAGCCTGCAATGTGCCGATGGAGAGATTAGTCTGACCGAATTGCAATTGCCGGGGAAGAAAAGAATGAACGCCAAAGACTTGCTGAATGGATTACAGAACGCTCATAGATAAATACTACTCCGGCCAAGAGGAGCTGAAAGCATTACTGCTTCACCACTCGCGTCAAGTGGCAGACAAAGCATTGGAACTTTGCGCTGCACATCCGGAGTGGCAGGCGGATACAGCATTTGTGGAAGAGGCAGCCATGCTACACGACATTGGTATCATCCGGTGTAATGCGCCGTCCATCCACTGCCACGGGACAGAACCGTATATTTGTCACGGTCGCATAGGCGCAGAGATGTTGCGTCACGAGGGGGTTGCCCGTCATGCGCGCGTAGCTGAACGGCATACAGGAAGCGGACTAACCAGAGAGCAGATCATCGCTCAGGGACTGCCATTGCCGGCAGAAGATTTTGTGCCGGAAACAATCGAGGAAAAAGTGATTTGCTATGCTGACAAATTCTTCTCGAAATCACACCCAGAACGCATCGCCAGCAGTGAGCATATCAGGGAAAAAATGGCAGAGTTCGGTCATGGTTCACTTGAGCGATGGGAACAATTGGAAAAACAGATGACAACATAATACTACATATTCATATGAAACGGCATACATTTTTTTACTTACTGCTAACTCTGCTGATGAGTTATGCCGTTGATGTCAGCGCTTCGCGTATTGACACCATAGCCTTTCGCGGTGATTCGTCTCACGTTCTCCAACGAATGTGCGTTTACACGCCCGACGGCTACCATGCCGATTCGAGCACCACATATCCGCTGGTGTACCTGTTGCACGGCATCCATGGCAATCACTTTTCCTGGCTGCGCGACGGGCATATTCGTCCCACTTTGGACAGCATAATTGGCAATGGGCTGGTGCGTCCGATGGTAGTGGTTTTTCCGTACTGCCAACGATTTGACACGAGTAATGTTGACGAACCGCGGTCACTTGTACACTGTCTGTTTCACTACGGTTCAATCTTGAGAGGAGACTTTGAGGAGACTTTTTTTGAGATTGATGATTATGTTCAGAACCACTACAATGTTGACACAGCGCGCACGCAGCGCGCTGTAGCCGGACTGAGTTGCGGTGCACGACAAGCAGCAGAGATAGCCAAATCGGGAAGATACGACATAGTAGGACTATTCTGTCCGGTTATACACAGACGACAGCGTCCTGACTCGGAAATAGAACCGGCACACTACTGGATTGGCGTGACAGAAGGTGATGTATTTCTGTACAAAGGCCGACGATTCAGTCTGGCTTGTGAGAAGCGAGGCATACCTGTCACTCTCTACCAGGACAAAGGTTCGCACAACTGGAAAGCCTGGCAACGGATGCTGGATATCTTTTTAGAAACATTTTTTGCTCCTGCTGATAACGAGCAGCAGCCCGTCCAACAACAATAATCCGTTGCAAATAAGTATTTTTACCCGTGCCGCAAAATTGTGGCACGGCTTTTGTTTATGTAAAAACGGAAGTACTGCTCCTTATGAGAAGCACAATATCTGCTACAGAATAATCAAAAAACATTATATAACAATGACTAACACTGTTGACATTCGCGAGTTGCAAGAGCGCATAGAGCGTGAGAGCTCGTTTGTAGATGCTCTGACGATGGGCATGAATCAGGTAATCGTTGGCCAAAAGCACCTGGTAGAGAGTTTGCTGATTGGTCTACTTTCTGACGGTCATATCCTATTAGAGGGTGTTCCCGGCTTGGCAAAGACACTGGCCATCCGTACACTGGCCGACCTTATCAAGGCTAATTTCAGCCGTATCCAATTCACTCCAGATTTGTTGCCGGCAGACGTTATCGGCACACAAATTTATTCGCAGAAATCCGAGGAGTTCTCGGTTAAACGCGGTCCGATATTCGCCAACTTTGTATTGGCAGATGAGATTAACCGTGCACCGGCCAAAGTACAATCAGCCTTGCTTGAGGCTATGCAGGAGCGCCAGATTACGATTGGAGAGAAAACATTCAAACTGGAAGAACCCTTCCTTGTACTGGCTACGCAGAACCCGATTGAGCAAGAGGGCACCTATCCTCTGCCCGAGGCACAGACCGACCGATTCATGTTGAAAGTAGTAATCGGCTATCCGCTGCCGGAAGAGGAGCGTCAGATTATCCGACAGAACATCACAGGTGAGAAGAAAGTTATCACCCCTATCCTATCAACTGAGGATATTAAGAAAGCCCGCGAGGTAGTGCGTCAGGTTTACCTGGACGAGAAGATTGAGCGGTATATCGTGGACATAGTATTTGCCACCCGTGAGCCGGAGAAGTACGGTCTGGATAACCTGAAGCAGATGATTGCATTTGGCGGTAGTCCGCGTGCAAGTATCAATCTGGCATTGGCAGCCCGTGCTTACGCGTTCATCCATCGCCGCGGATATGTAATCCCTGAGGACGTGCGCGCGGTATGTTATGATGTATTGCGTCATCGTATCGGTCTGACTTACGAGGCTGAAGCCAACAACATGACTACAGAGGACGTGATTACTGAAGTGTTGAACGCAGTTCAAGTTCCTTAAACTAGTCCACTAGACGACTAGACAACTAGACGACTAGATAATTATGACTTCAGAAGAGTTATTACAAAAAGTCCGGAAGATAGAGATCAAGACCCGCGCTCTATCGCACAACATCTTTGCCGGAGAATACCACAGCCAGTTCAAAGGCCGCGGTATGGCATTCAGCGAGGTACGCGAGTACCAGCCGGGGGATGATGTGCGGTCGATTGACTGGAACGTAACAGCCCGTATGGGCAAGCCGTATATCAAGGTATTTGAGGAAGAGCGCGAACTGACAGTGATGCTACTGGTAGATGTGTCCGGAAGCCGGAACTTTGGCACAATGTCGCAGTACAAACGCGACACTATAGCCGAAGTGGCTGCTACGCTTGCGTTCTCAACCATTGAGAACAACGACAAGGTAGGATGCATATTCTTCTCTGACAAGATAGAAAAAGTCATCCCGGTAAAGAAGGGCAAGAGCCACGTGCTACACATTATCCGTGAACTGCTGGACTTTGAGCCCGAATCACGCGGAACAGATATAGCATCAGCAGTGCAGTTCTTTGCCAATGCCCAAAAGCGCCATGCTACTGCATTTCTCATATCTGACATGGTAGGCGTAGGCGGACAAATAGTGACGGAGGGTAAGAAGAAAGGACGGCTGACAATTGAACAGCCGCTGATGATTGCATCATCAAAGCATGACATGAATGTCATTCAGGTGTACGACCGTCGCGATGCCGAACTGCCGGATGTAGGACTACTGAAACTCAATGATGCCGAAACGGGCGAACGCATATGGGTAAACACATCCAGTGCTGATATACGCAAAGCGTACAACGATACTTGGGTGAAGCAACAGTCTGCCCTGCAAGACGTATTCGTTCGCACAGGAGTGAATGCGGTAGCGATGCAAACCGACGAAGATTATGTGCGCACGCTCATGCGACTGTTTAAGATGTAGAACGCTGACACTAAAAGATAAAAGACCGCAGTTAAAAACTGCTCAAAGAAAAAAGAGATAATGCTTTTAAGTATTCTATTATCCATAGTAATCACCACATCGCTTGATTCGACGCTACTGACTCTGGGTGACCAGACCAAGTTACAGATTCAAGCCGACTGCGACAGAGATGAATACGTCACCTACCCCAAGTTCGGAAAAGAACTGACAGAGGGAGTGGAAATCGTCCGTCAGAGTGCTATAGATTCGGTTATTGACAAGGAAGGTAAGCACTACAAACAGGAGTTAGTCCTTACATCGTTTCAAGACTCGCTGTTCTTCATCGAGCCTCTGGCTTTTGCTTCTGGCAATGACACAACCTATAGCGAAGGGATAACTCTGAACTTCGTTCAGCCGTTTATGCTCGACTCCACCAACAATATCACCGATATTCGCTCTATCCAAAAGGCACCCATCTGGTGGTGGGGATATATCCGTTGGATACTCGGCATATTGCTTCTGGTCGGCATAGGTCTATTGGTGTGGTGGCTACTTGGTAAAGTAGGCAACTACAATGGCAAGTTCGTTCCGCTCATTAAGCCGGAGCCCGAACGCCCGGCAGAGGAGGTAGCATTGGAGGCTTTGGATCGCATACGCGAAGAGAAGATCTGGACACAAGGTCAAACCAAGCAATACCACACCGAACTGACGAATGTACTACGTACGTATATAGCTAAACGGTTTGGCGTAGCATCCACGGAAAAGACATCCGACGAGACCTTGCAGGCGATGAAACCTATACTGAAAGAGCAACGCGAGTTACACGCCTCGCTAACCAAGGTGCTTCGACTCGCCGATCTGGTCAAGTTCGCCAAATGGCAAGCCACACCCGATGAGAACGAGCAAGCCCTGCATATAGCATACGAGTTTGTCAATGAGACCAAGCCTGTATCCGTTGCGCCCAAAGAAGATAACAATCAACCTGTAAATGATTAAGTAATACATGTTTTCACAACCTGCATATTTATTCCTATTACTCCTGCTCATTCCGATGATAGGCTGGTACGTATGGCGGATGCACAATGCTGAAGCCTCATTACGAGTATCCAGCACCTCATCGCTACGCAAATATGCGCTCCCTGCGTGGGTTCGTCATGTACCATTCGCATTGCGTGTAATTGCTGTTGTATTGCTGTCGATAGCCTTAGCGCGTCCACAACTCACCAACCGCTGGCAATCGGAGAGCACGGAAGGTATAGATATCATGATGGCGCTGGATATATCCGGCACTATGCTGGCTGAAGATCTTCGGCCTAACCGTTTGGAAGCAGCCAAGAGCGTCGGCTCAGACTTTATCCTGGCTCGTCCAAACGATCAGATAGGTCTTGTAGTATTTGCCGGTGAGAGTTTTACACAATGTCCGCTTACTATTGACCACACGGCACTGGTTAACCTATTCCAGTCTGTGGAGTTTGGTATGATTGACGATGGTACAGCTATCGGCTTAGGCTTGGCTAATTGCGTCAATCGAATGAAAGATTCGAAGACGAAATCGAAGGTGATTATTCTGCTGACCGATGGATCGAACAACGCCGGCGATATTGACCCGCAAACTGCTGCGGAGATTGCCAAAACATTCGGCATACGCGTGTATGCCGTTGGCGTAGGTTCGTACGGTCAGGCGCGTGTGCCTGTGCAGACGCCCATGGGTATGCAATATATGATGATGGATTCACAGTTCGACGAGACTACACTCAAGAACATTGCATCCATTACCGGAGGTGCCTATTTTCGTGCTACGGACAACAACTCGCTACGGAACATCTACGAGCAGATTGACCAACTGGAAAAGACCAAACTCCGTGTTCGTGAATACTCAAAGCGCATTGAGAATTTTGCTCCGTATCTGTTGGCAGCACTACTACTGTTGATTGCAGAGATAATGGTTCGCTATTTCGGTCTGCGTACTATCAGCAACTAAATGACAAAACAGTAAATGACTAAATCGTAATTGACTTTATGTTTAGATTTGCTAATATCGAAATACTTTGGCTATTGTTGCTTATACCGGCAATGGTAGTAGCACATATACTACTCAGCCGCAAGAAGCGTCGTCAGGCTCGCGAGTTCGGTGATCCGGCACTTGTCAGTTCGCTTATGCCTAATGCTGCTCCCGGACGTATACACATCAAGTTCAGCATTCTTATGCTGGCTCTGACATGTCTCATCATCGCTGCCGCCCGACCGCAATACGGGCAATCCGAACGGCTGGAGAAACGTCAGGGTATAGAAGTGATGATTGCTCTGGATATTTCCAATTCCATGCTTGCTGAGGATGTTGCGCCTTCACGTCTTGACCGCGCCAAACAGATGCTCAGCAAACTTATCGACAACATGTCTGACGACAAAGTTGGTTTGGTAGTGTTTGCCGGTGAGGCATTCACGCAACTGCCCATCACTGCGGATTATGTATCGGCTAAGATGTTTCTGCAGCACATTACTCCTGCCCTCATCCAGACGCAAGGAACAGCCATTGGAGCGGCTATCAACACGTCTATCCGAGGCTTTGGCGGGGAAGAAGGTAAAGCGTCACGGGCAATTATCCTGATTACAGATGGCGAGAACCACGAGAAAGGTGCAGTAGAGGCTGCCCAGAAAGCCGCCGAACTCGGCATGCATGTGTATGTTATAGGCATTGGCAAACCAGAAGGCAGTCCTATACCTATTGCCGGCACAGGTGAGTTCCGCAAGGATAGACAAGGCAATGTTGTCATCACTCATCTGAACGAAGATATGTGCCGCGAGATTGCACAGGCAGGCAAAGGATTCTATACTCGCTGCGACAACACCAACACCGCTTACCGCGCTTTGGAGCAAGAACTCGACAAACTGGCTAAGCAGGAGATTGAAACAACCACGTTCACCGACTACAACGAGCAATATCAGTCGTTTGCCATTCTGGCATTGCTGCTATTGGTGGTTGAATTCTTCATCTTCCCGCGCAAGAACAAAGTTGTCACACGTTGGAACATATTCCGCACTCCCGCTACAGTAGCCTTGCTGCTCGCAATCAGCATGCCTGTTTTTGCGCAAAAGGAAGCACCGGATATCCGCAAAGGCAACCGCCAATACAACGACTCCAACTATGTGGACGCCGAACTTCATTACAAGCGTGCATTGGAGAAAAACGACCAATCGATACCGGCTAACTACAATATCGGTTGCGCATACTTCCGCGAGCAGAAATATCAGGAAGCCGCTGAAGCATTTGAGCAGACAGCCAAGGTCATTGATAAGGAAAGTGAACCGGAACAGGCTGCTGACACGTATCACAATATCGGAAACTCCTATTTCGGGATGGGGCAATTCGATAAAGCAATTGAAGCATACAAGCAGTCGCTTCGCTTGCGGCCAAAAGACGATAACACCCGCTACAACCTGGTGAAAGCTATGCAGATGAAGCAGCAGCAAGAGCAACAACAGCAAAATCAGCAGCAACAACAAGAACAGGAACAACAGCAACAGGAGCAACAACAGCAAGAACAAGAACAAGAACAAGAACAAGAACAACAAGCTCAGCAGCAGCCTACCGAAGAGCAGGAGGGCATGGATAAGGAGACTGCCGAGCAAATCTTGCAAGCCCTGGAGCAAGACGAACAAGAGTCGCAAGAGAAAGCACAAAAGCCACAAGGCAAGAAACGTAAACTCGAAAACGACTGGTAGCAGAGACCATCTTAGACAATACCCGATAGTATGAAGAAATTTTCAATTATATTTTTCGCCATGTGCCTGTACTCCATTTTGGGTATAGGCATGTTGCGTGCAGAAGACGTACAGTTTCGTGCTCAGGCACCGGCTCAGGTGATTGTAGGGCGACCATTCCAGTTCACCTATACTGTCAACCAGCGAGCCAGAGATCTGCGGGCACCCGAGTTCAACAATTTTGATTACATAGCGGGTCCCTACACCTCACAATCGTCATCTACATCGTTCGTCAACGGCAGACGAACATCATCGTTCACCATGACGTTTACTTACACCCTGATGGCGCAAAAAGAGGGCACCTTCAGTATCCCTCCCGCTACTATCACCGTTGGAGGCGAGCACTACACCTCCAACGGTGTGAAGATAACCGTTCTGCCTGAAGACCAGCCTCAGCAAACGGGAAGCGGTCAGCAACCAACAGCCAGCAATCAGCGATCTGCCGCCGGTGGACAGCAATCGGCAACCAACGGTTCGGAGCAGGGCAACATCTTCGTTCGCACGCTGGTTAGCAAGACCAAAGTGTATGAACAGGAAGCCGTGCTGCTCTCGTACAAAGTGTATGTAGCCGGAGTTGACCTTAAGCAGTTCACCAACAATACTATGCTGCCCGATTTTACTTCTTTCCTGCAGCAGAAGATTGACCTGCAAGACGTTCAGCTGGAACTCGAGAATTACAATGGCCGCAATTATCAGACTGCTACCATCTACTCCACGCTACTCTATCCGCAGAAGTCCGGTGATATAACCATAGAACCTGCCACATTTGAGGCAGTACTTCTTGTTCCTAATCAGGCACGTTCACGCAGTATCTTCGACGATTTCTTCAACTCCTACACTACTGCTACACGTACCTTGCGTGCACCGGGCACAACGATTCATGTTACACCGCTACCTACAGGCAAACCGGTTTCGTATGCCGGTGGCGTTGGTAAGTTCACTATGGACGCCAAACTATCTGCCACGGATGTCAAGGCCAATGAGGCTATTACTCTGACATTGACTATTCGCGGTGCGGGCAACATGAAACTGCTAAAAACGCCATCCGTGGATTGGCCAGAAGGATTTGAGCAATACGACCCGAAGGTTACCAACAACTTAAAGACATCCACAGGTGGTATGTCAGGCACGCGTACGATTGAGTATCTGGCTATCCCCCGTGCTCCCGGCGATTATATCCTACCCCCTGTGCAGTTTGGCTACTTTGATACCGAGAAAGGACAATACCAAGTGCTAACTACACCAGAATATACGCTTCACATTGCCCGCGGTGCAGGCGACCAGTCGGCAACAGGCGTCCAGCAATCAACTGTCAGCTATGTCAACAAGGAGGATATTCGCGAACTGGGTTCAGATATCCGATATATATCCGCAGCGAACTTTGCTCCATCGAGCGAGAAAGAGGTGCTACGTATAGGTTTCGGCTCCTGGCAGATGTGGCTGCTATACGGCTGCCCTCTGACGTTGGCGCTACTGCTGTTCGTGATTTTCCGTAAGCGCATTCGTGAAAACGCCGACCTTACCCGCGTGCGCAAACGTCAGGCTAACAGCGTTGCCCGTAAGCGACTGAAGCAAGCCAAGAAACTTATGGGCGAGGCACAACACAAGGAGCAATTCTTCGAGGAGATAGAGCGCGCGTCGCTGCAGTATCTGAGCGACCGCCTGTCCATTCCGACGGCTGATCTGAATAAAGATACAATTACCGCTACACTGCGCAGCAAGGCAATCAACGAGAGCCTGATAGAGCGCACCAACAATGTGCTATCGGATGCAGCATTTGCCCGTTACGCTCCTGCTATGGGTATAACTCCCGAGCAGTTGTACAAGCAAACAGAAAGTTTAATCAACGATTTGGAAGATTGCAAGTTATGAGACGAATAATCAATCTGTGTATAATAGGTCTGCTGGTAACAACAGCCGGTTTTGCCCAATCCCCCACTGAGCTTTGGGCTAATGCCAATCAAGCATATAGCGAAGGTCGTTATGCCGACGCTGCTGCTGACTATAATGCCATCATTGAAGCAGCCCCCGTCATCACGCGTGCTTACGCTCCTGTGTACTATAATTTGGGGAATGCTCACTTCAAGCAAGGCGAACTATCGCAAGCCATACTTGCCTACGAACGCTGCCTGAGGCTCAAGCCTACTGACAAGAACGCCAGTTACAACCTGCGGTTTGCGCAGACGCAAATCATCGACAACATAGGTGACACTCAGATATTTTTCCTGCGCGAATGGCTAACCACACTGCGCAATATGTTGCCAATGTCGGTATGGATGTGGAGCTCTATTATCCTGTTCTGCCTGACGCTTGTTTGCTTACTCTTGTTCGCTTTCTCGCGTTCTATTGGCATACGTAAGGCCGGATTCTACATCAGTATCATATGTCTGTTGTGCTCCGGCGTGGCATTTGCCAACGCGGCCTCGTTGCACCATCGTGACAATGTACGTGCCGATGCAATCATCACCCGGGGAATAGTAAACGCCAAAGCATCACCCGACCGTTCCGGCACCGAGTTATTCACTCTGCATGAGGGAACAAAGGTTACTATCCACGAAGTACTCGGCGGGTATGCAAACATTGAAGTAGGCAATTATAATGGCTGGGTTCCCACCAATACACTTGAAAGAATCTAAACCGACGACTTGACAACTAAAATGACAAGTAATGATCGGATTATTTAACGACAACTTTCCACCCGTGTTGGACGGCGTGGCACTAACCGTACAAAACTACGCTTATTGGCTGCACAAGAAAGGGCACGACGTATCTGTAATCACACCATACGCACCCGGAGCAGGACAGGTAATCAAGCAGGCTCCTTATCCTGTTTACAGGTTTACCTCCATTCCGATTCCATTCAGACCGCCCTACCGGTTCGGACTGCCATATTTCTCCCCCATCTTCCTTCAAGAATGGCGGAATATGCGTTTTGACCTTGTTCACGCTCACTGCCCGTTCACCACGGCGGATCTTGCGCGCTCCGCAGCCAAGTCACAGCATATACCATTGGTAGCCACCTTCCACTCGAAGTACCGCCAGGACTTTGAGCACAACGTACCGAACAAGGATGTGGTGAATATGATGATTAAGCGCGTTATCCGGTTCTACGAGAAAGCCGACGAAGTATGGATTCCCCAGGCGGCTGTAGAACCTACCTTGCGTGAATACGGCTATAAGGGTGCAGTAACAGTAGTTGAGAACGGCAACGACTTCTCCACACCTATTGAAGAGATTGAGATGTTGCGCAACAATATGCGCGAGGAACTTGGCCTGCTGCCCAACGAAACGATGCTGCTGTTTGTCGGGCAACATATATGGGAGAAGAATATAGGTTTTATACTTGAATCATTGGCGCTCATCAAAGACAAACCTTTCCACCTCTATATGGTAGGCACCGGTTATGCCGTACATGACATTCGCGTCAAGATCAAGGAACTCGGATTGTCGCAACACGTAACCATGCTGGGCAATATCCTCGATCGCGAACGTCTGAAGGCAATCGATGCAGCAGCCGACCTGTTTCTGTTCCCCTCGCTGTACGACAATGCTCCACTGGTGGTTCGAGAAGCGGCAGCCATGCACACTCCGTCGCTGATGCTGCAGGATTCAACAGCGGCTGAAGTAATACAACCCGATATCAACGGATTCCTCACCGCCAACGACAAACATGCATACGCGGCACGTATATGTCAACTGATGGAACGCCCCGAGTTACTGCAAGCGGCAGGCAAAAAAGCCTCCAACACCATTGCTCGCTCGTGGGAAGATGTGATAGATGAAGTTATTCTACGCTATCGCGACATACAAGAATCCTACAAAATCAAACACGGCAAATGATAGTAATGGTATTATTAATGCTCCTGCAGACAGCAATGCTTGTACTGGGTCAGGTAGCACTGAAACTCGCAATGCGCGATCTGCCGGACTGGCAGTGGTCGTGGTCGTATATTTGGAACGAGGTGATACTCAACTTCTGGATGGTGGTTGCTATCATTCTGCTGATTGCTGCCAACCTGTTCTGGTTCTGGCTGCTGAATAAATATCCGTTCTCACAGATCTACCCGCTCACGAGCCTTGGATTTATATTCGGAATGTTCTCCGGAATGCTGATATTTCATGAGCAGGTGGGTTATCTGCAGTGGATAGGTGTTGTATTGGTTATGGTAGGCTGCTACTGCATTGCAAAGGTTTAAGTTATACATACTGTTCTTACTTCTTGTCGTATTTGCTTCGGCAAGTGCGCAGGAAAAGATTACCTCCGTTGCAGGCGTAGTAGTCGACGCGGATACGGGTGAGCCTTTGCCGTTTGTACAACTGTACTTCATTAAACCTACTAGTGAAGGTTCGCTCAACACGCAGTATGGCACCACTTCCGACCTTGACGGTAACTTCTCGCTGAGCAATCCTGCCGGTTACACGACGGTTAACTTCCAGATGATAGGTTACAAGACAGAGATGTACACGCTGCATCAGGGGCAGCAGCGCAAGAACATAAAGATCAAGCTCAAACCCGATGTGTACAACTTGCAGGATATTGTCGTAACGCCCAAACATCGCAAGCAAGAGTACAGGCGCAAGGGCAATCCTGCAGTGGAACTGATTAAGAACGTGATTGCCCACAAGGATTCGCTAACCCCTCGCACACGCGAGCAATACACGGCATCTACGTATCACCGACAATCGTTCGCTCTGGACAACTTCAAGCCCAACTTCAACAGAGGTTTCTGGAAAGAAGTAGATTTCATCCGCAAATACATTGACACTACCGGCACCTATCCCGCTCTTACCGTGTCAATCCGTGAAAATCTGGGGCATGAATACTACCAGAAGAAACCTCACCGAGAGAAAGAGAGCATTGACAAGAAACGCTTCTTCGGTTTGGAATCGCTGATGTCCACCCAAACGATGGAAAAGCAACTGCAAGCCATATTCAAGGATGTGGACATCAATCAGGATAACATGAATATCCTGTTCAACCGGTTTGTATCACCGCTATCTTCCACTTTGGCAGTGGCGTACTACCAATACTACATTATGGACACCATTCAGGTGGACGGAGTGTCGTGTATCGATCTGGCTTTCGTTCCGGTCAACTCGGAGTCATATTCGTTTACCGGACACTTGTATATTGTCAACGACTCGACCTACAAGATTAAGAAATATGCGATCAATATCCCTCAGCACATCAATCTGAACTTTGTAAGCGACTATTCGGTAGCGCACGAGTACAAGCAGTTGCCTGACGGATTATGGGTTCCCGACAGAACGTACACATATTGCAAGTTCTATCTGACAGACAGAAAACGCACCTTGCTGGCGAGGCAAACGAAGATCTATACCGACTTTGATTTTGACACCCCAATTGCCAAGGAGGTTTATTCGCCGTTCTACGGACTGACGGATAGTGTCAAGCCGGCAGACTCGACCTCTATCCGCGAAGACTTTAAGTACTGGGACGAACATCGCCCCGAGCCTCTTTCGTTCTACGAGTCGTCGGTTATGAATCTGGTAGACGAGTTCAAGAACACGCCCAAGTTCAATGCGCTGCTGATGGCTGTAGATGCACTTACATCGGAGTTTGTTGCCACCGTACCATCTACGCGCTGGGGTGAATCGAAATGGGATTTCGGGCCGATATACAACACTATCTCATGGAATATGTTGGAAGGTGTGCGTCTGCGTATCGGCGGTACAACTACAGCCAATCTGCATCCGCAATTCTTCCTATCCACCTACGCTGCCTACGGCTTTGGCGACAAGCGACCGAAAGGCGACTTGACACTCATGTACTCGTTCAACAAGAAGCGCTACCATCAGTATGAGCCGCTACGCGACTATCTGGCGCTGTCACTTAACTACGACGTGCAAGAGCCCGGACAACAGTTCAGCGTATTGGAGCGTGACAACCTGCTGATGTCTATTCCGACGAGCAAGATCGTAATGAAGAACTTCCAATACGTTGCCCGAGGCAGACTGTTGTACTACAAGGAGTTACCTATCCAACTGACTACCAAGCTCAACTTCGATTACGAGTACAACGAAGCAGCCGGAGCTATGACCTACGACCGGATAACAGGCTACGACACATTGGGGGGCATCAGCGGCACACAACGCATAAAGGCGTATCATAATTATGAGTTCGGTGCAGAGTTGCGCTATTCGCCCGGCGCAGATTTTCCAATCAACCGAGTGGGCGTTGAGACACCGTTCACACTGGAGCAAGATGCACCGGTCATCAGTATACGTCATACGATTGGTTACCTGGACGACAGATCTACCGGTGGGCAAGGATTCTTCTACAATGCAACCCAACTCACTGCCGAGAAGCGGTTTTGGTTCTCGAGTTTCGGACATCTGGACGCCCGCATTCAGACCGGCATGGTGTGGAACAAAGTTCCGTTCACCAAACTCTATTCGCCAACAACATCCACATCTATCTTCCTCGGCAAGAATGCATTCAACCTGATGCAACCGATGGAGTTTATCATGGATGAATATGTTGCTCTGTATGCAACCTACTTCTTCAAAGGTTGGATACTCAACCGCATACCGGGCATCAACCGGCTCAAGTTGCGTGGTGTGATATCCTTCTCTGGCATCTATGGCGGACTGACCGACAAGAACAATCCCTATCTGGCGGGCAACGAGGGTTTGTACAAGTTCCCCGACTCCTCCACATTTGATACCAACGGCGAATATATATCGGGCTACACCTCATCTCCTATCGGCAAATTGCCATACATGGAGTTTACCGCAGGATTTGAAAATATACTCAAGTTCATCCGCATTGATTACGTTCGCCGCATCACATACAACGACTACGTGCTGCCCAACGGTAATCGACGCAAGATTGGTGCTTGGGGTAGAAACGGAGTGAAGATAACTGTACGGTTTGCACTATGATTTCTGCTTTTGTTACCAATATGAGATACAAGTTCATGCTATTCGTTTTGATTCCTATGGCACTATGGGCACAAACGAATGTTGCGCCACTCAGCGTAACCGGTCAGCGACTCAAGGCGTGGGACACAGAGATCAATCTGGATACCATTGATCAGGAGAAATTGCCACGGCGTGTAACTGCCGGTTTGATTGCCACAGCAAATATCAGCAACTTCATCATATATCAAAACAGAAACTACTTCTCGTCCTATATGAAAGTAGGTGCTGACCTTGGCGGGTTTGTTGACTTTACGGTCACCAAGCACTTCGCCATCCAGGGACGCTTGATGCTGACTGCTGAACAGAACCGATTTGAGGACACTAATGAAGCCAACTTGTTGTGGGCGTTCGGAGTAGAGATACCCGTACTTTTTCTGGCTCGGTTTGGTAATCTGGAGAAGGGATATCTCTCTGTAGGAGGCGGCCTGTTCACACACTTCAATTACGCCTCGAATATCGGCAAGAAGGGAACCGAGCTCTATTCGCTAAGTGATAACCACTCCGGCCTTGGAGCGTCCATCAGTTATGAGTTCCCGATAGGCATACAGGTCGTAGCCAACTATTTTGTCAGCTTGACGGATATCGTATCGTTTCACAAGCAGAGTGTAGCCACCAACTCGGTGCAAGGTATCTATCCGCAACGTATCGAACTGGGAATTGCTTACCGCTGGCGTAATGCCAAACAATCTTCGTCCAATAGCAAATAGTAACACTACACATGCCTAATATTACCCCCCCCGCATTGATCAGGATGGATACTTTGTCAATCATACTACTCGCTATCGGACTCGCTATGGACTGCTTTGCTGTATCCATTGCTCAAGGCATACAAGGCAGTAAGTTTCGAGCAATCCTGCTGATGGCTATCCTGTTCGGAGCTTTTCAGGGCGGCATGCCGCTCATCACGTATTATGCAGGTTCGTTGTTTGCAGCGTTCTTCACGCGCTGGAGTCCGTGGATAGCCCTCGTACTGTTATGCCTTATCGGCGGCAACATGCTGTGGGAAGCCTACAAGGAACGCAACGGGCAAGCAGAAAATGCCGACACCGGTAATTCAATACTCGGCATCGGCACAATGTTGCTGCTATCAGTAGCCACAAGTATTGACGCTCTGTCCATCGGGGTGTTGTTTATTCCTGTGCCCGAAGTGTTGTGGACGGCTACAGCACTGATTGCTCTGGTCAGTACAGCATTCTCCGTAATCGGTTATCTGCTCGGTAAAACCCTTGGACACCATCTGCCGTTTAACGCCAATATCTTAGGCGGATGTATTCTCATAGCGATAGGCATCAAAATCTTCGTAGAGGGATTTTTCCATTAAGCAATATTAACAAAACCGAATAATTGTTAAAATTGCTAAATAAATTGCACTTTTCATAAGCTTGTGACAAGTTATGACACTTTCTTGTCGTATCTTTGCATCGTCAAACAAAAAGTATTGACAGATTTGCAAACGAACAAGAAGTTTTACTCATTAAATTCACAAGATTATGACACGTACAGTTTATCAAGAAGCAATCGCATTACGTAATGCAGACCGTAACCAAACTGAACTGACGAAGATTCAGCAGTATCGTATTCAACTCAAGTCAATCACCGACCGCTTGCGTGACATGGCTCAGGTATCAGGAAGGACGACCTTTACCTGCAATGAACTATTGCGCGAGTGCTATCAACTAACCAATACCGAACTCGACACCTATGAGGGGTGGTCGGCTAAAGGAGGGCAAGTGCGCAAAGGCCAGCATGCATATCTGTTCTGGGGAAAGCGCACAAGATCCAATGCCGGATACACCTATTATCCCGTACAGTTCCTGTTCGCCCGCGAGCAAGTAGCATTCAACTAAAGTGCAAAAAACAGGGTAACCAAATTTGGCTACCCTGTATGTATGGCAGATGCCATGTGCAATTACTTGTACATGAAGCGCTTGATGCTGCGCTTAGGCGTTTTCTCAAACTCTTTGTCCACCAGTTCTATGGCAGTTACCTTGCTATAGACGGGCATCACAGCGTTAAGAGCCTTGAGGTTTTCGTCCATAAGTTGCTCAAGAGTCTGCCCTTCAGCCAGCAGTTTCTTGCCGTCTGCCGTTGTGTCAGGATATACAAGTGCAACCAGTTTGTGGTCGCGATCAACTACTACTGACTCCACTACGCACGGCAGCGAGTTCAACTTATCCTCAATCTCTTCGGGATAGATGTTCTGCCCTGAAGGTCCAAGAATCATGTTCTTGCTGCGACCTTTGATGAACAAGTTACCCTCTTTGTCCAGTATGCCGAGATCACCGGTACGCATCCATCCATCCTCGGTGAATACAGCCTTCGTTGCCTCGTCGTTCTTGAAATAGCCCTTCATCACGTTGATACCCTTCACTTGGATCTCGCCGTCATGGTGAAGCGGATCATCGCTGTCGATACGTACACGACATTGCGGCATATCTTTGCCACAGCTGTGGAACTTGTATTTCCACCAATCTTCGTACGTAATGAGCGGAGCGCATTCGGTCATTCCGTAACCGACGCAGTAGCAGAACTTGATGTCCTTCAGCACTTGCTCCACCTCGCCATTGAGTGCTGCACCGCCGATAATCAGATAGCGCAACTTGCCACCAAAGGCCTGCATAAGCGATTGATTGACTTTCTTGCGGATAATCAAGCGTATACCCGGTGTGTGCCAAAGAACTTTCATCAGCGGCTTGTTGATTACCGGCAGTACTTTCTTCTTGATAATCTTCTCGATTACCAAAGGAACTGTCAGAATCATGAACGGATGAACCTCAGCAAACGCCTTCATCAGAGCGCTGGGCGTAGGAGCACCGGTCAGGAACCATGTCTCGGCACCCTCGCAGCACTGATACAGGAACTCGTACATCAGACCGAACATGTGAGCGATAGGCAGCATGGATAATTCCGCGTCACCCGGGCGGTGAGGGATGCGGTGCGCCGCAAAGTCCACGTTGCCCGACAGGTTCAAGTTGGTCAACATCACGCCTTTAGGCGCAGATGTTGTGCCTGAGGTGTAGTTGATAATGGCCAGATCGTCCATGTTGTCAGTCGGGTAGTTGTCCACTACATCAACAGTGACACCGTTAGGGAACTTCTTTGCCATGATGGAATCTACCGATTCGTAGGCATTCTTGATTTTGTCGTCAGCCACATAATCGAGCGTGTACTCATCCATGAATACCACAGCCTTCAATCCGGGCATGTTGGCAGCGTTAATCTTCTTGCGTACATTGGGGCCAACGTATAGCAGCACAGCTTCGGAGTGATTCACCAACCCCTCAATACCTTCGCCGGTAAAATCGGGCAGGATACTTACAACCACTGCTTTGTAAGAAACTACAGCCAAAAAGGTGGTTGCCCAATTGGCGCAGTTACGACCGCATAGGGCAATCTTGTCACCAGGCTTGATGCCCAGTTGTTCAAACGTAATATGCAGGCGCTCGATTTCGCGTGCCAAATCGGAATAATTGTAGCGGTTTACGCCATCGAAATCCGCAAGAGCAAGATTATCCCAGCGACGGTGCATAGTAGCCTGCAAAAATTCCAGGTAGTGTTTTGTATTCAACTCTTTTTCCATATTATAAATGATGTTTTATGCAATTTTTTATGCAGGGAGAATACGCATATTCAGTCTCCCCGAATTAAAACCATACAAAGGTACAAAAAAATATTGGAACGCTTGTTCGAAATGGTGGCATTTTTGTAAAAAGAGTAAAAAAAAGTGTATTAAATTTGCATAATTGAAAAAAAAGTTGTATCTTTGTAGCCGAAAGTCTTCTTATTATCGCTGAAATCAAGTTATGATTAAACGAAAAGTAGCATTGGACATCCCACCTATTTGGGAGATTAACCCTATATGGGCAACATTGACATTTGAGCAGCGGCTATATGTGGAGTCACACCTGAGTCTGGTCATGTACCGCAAAAACGAAATTATTTACCGCGAAGGCGACACGCCGGAAGGAGTGTTGATGCTTGTGAGCGGCAAGGTACGCATATATATCGAAGCATTAGGCACCCGTCCGCAAATTATCCGTTTGCAGAAGCCCGGCGATTTCTTCGGTTATCGTTCAACCATAGCAGGTGATACGCATACAACCTGCGCCAGTGCATTGGAGGAGTGCGTATTCTACAGTGTGGATACCGAAGCCTTCCTTGACCTGATGCTCCGCAACAACAACTTCTGTTACCGCCTGCTTGAAGATATGGCTCACGATTTGGCTATGAGCGATATGCGTCAAGTCAACCTGACGCAAAAGCATCTGCGCGGTCGATTGGCAGAAGCTATACATTCGCTGATTATTCACTACGGATATGCTGAAGACGGTCATACCTTGGCCGCTCATGTCAGCCGTGAGGACTTGGCGAACATGAGCAATATGACCACTGCTAATGCTATTCGTACGCTCTCGCAGTTCGCGCAAGAAGGCATATTGAGCCTGGAGGGCAAGGATATTTACATCATCAACGAAAAAGAATTAATCAACGTCAGCAAGTTAGGATAATGGATTTGTCAATCATTATACCATTGTACAATGAGGCGGAGTCACTACCTCATTTGTATGAGTGGATTGAGCGAGTGATGAAGGAGAACAAATTCTCCTATGAGATAATTTTTGTCAGCGACGGCTCAACCGACAACTCTTGGCAGGTGATAAAAGCAATAAGCAATCAGCAATCAGCAGTCAGAGGTATATGTTTTCGGCGCAACTATGGCAAGAGTGCTGCCTTGTATTGCGGATTCAAAGCTGCACAAGGGGATGTGGTAATCACTATGGATGCCGACCTGCAGGATTCACCTGATGAGATACCTGAACTCTATCGCATGATTACAGAGGAAGGTTACGACCTTGTGAGCGGATGGAAGCAGAAGCGCTACGACAATGCTCTCACCAAGAATCTGCCGAGCAAATTGTTCAATGCCACAGCAAGGCGGGTAACAGGCATTCAACTGCATGATATGAACTGCGGACTGAAGGCGTACCGAAAAGATGTGGTGAAGAATATTGAGGTGTTCAGCGAAATGCATCGGTACATACCATATCTGGCCAAGAATGCAGGTTTCACCAAGATTGGCGAGAAGGTTGTACAACACCGCAAGCGTGAGTTCGGGCAGTCGAAGTTTGGCGTGAGCAGGTTCGTCAATGGCTATTTGGACTTACTGACCATATGGTTTCTCAATAAGTTCGGCAAGCAACCTATGCATTTCTTCGGCTTGGTTGGCAGTTTGATGTTCCTGATAGGTGCTATAGCCATCTGTGTGGTTATCGGTATGAAGATTCATGCCTTGTGCACGGTCGGCACATCAATGTTGCTGGGTGTGAACCCGTATTTCCACATCAGCATCCTAATGATGATATTGGGTTGCATGCTGTTCTTGGCTGGTTTCCTGGGCGAGCTGATTATCCGCAACTCGCAATCGCGAAACGATTATTTGATCAAGGAAGAGATATAGGCTATGCTTTTGTACAAGATATAAGAAAAATCGCACAGAGTTGTGCGATTTTTCTTTTTCTACGTATTTGCTGAGCATGCTTACTTGAGCACGCCGAGTTGTTTGCCAACCTTGATGAATGCAGCCACGCCTCTGTCAAGTTGCTCGCGCGTATGGGCTGCACTGACTTGTACGCGTATGCGCGCTTGGTCTTTCGGAACAACAGGGTAGTAGAATCCTGTTACATAGATTCCCTCCTGCTGAAGTGCAGCTGCAAAATCCTGACTGAGTTTGGCATCGTAGAGCATAACAGCGCAGATAGCGCTCTCTGTAGGCTTGATATCAAATCCGGCTGCTTTCATCTTGCTGATGAAATACTCTGTATTACCGTGCAGGCGATCCTGTAACTCGTTGCTTCGAGTCAGAATCTCCAGAGTCTTCACTCCTGCAGCCGCAATCATCGGTGGCAACGAATTGCTGAACAAGTACGGACGGCTACGTTGACGGAGCATATCAATAATCTCTTTCTTACCTGTAGTAAAGCCACCCACTGTGCCTCCGAATGCTTTGCCCAGCGTACCGGTTATGATTTCAATCTTGCCGCGCAAGTTGTAGCGTTCTGTCACACCATGACCCGTCCTGCCAACCACACCGGCTGAGTGGCTCTCGTCCACCATAACCATGGCGTCGTACTTCTGTGCAAGCTCATAAATCTTGTCAAGCGGGCAAACATTGCCGTCCATCGAGAATACTCCATCCGTAGCGATGATGCGGAATCGTTGTGCCTGTGCTGCCTGCAGTTGTTTCTCCAAATCTTGCATATCACCATTGGCATAGCGATAACGTACCGCTTTGCACAGTCGCACGCCATCGATGATTGAGGCATGATTCAGAGCATCGGAGATGATAGCGTCATCTGCCGTCAGCAGCGGTTCAAACAGTCCGCCGTTGGCATCGAAGCATGAGGCGTAAAGAATCGTATCCTCGGTGCCGAAAAAGTCTGATATGGCTTTTTCAAGTTGTTTATGGGTATCTTGTGTACCGCAGATGAACCTGACAGAAGCCATGCCGTAGCCGCGGCGATCCATACAGTCTTTTGCAGCCTGTATGAGTTCTGCATTGTTTGCCAAACCCAGGTAGTTGTTGGCGCAGAAGTTAATTACATCAGCCTGCTTGCCATCAGCAGCCACCTGAATACCCGATGTTTGAGGGCTGACAATCACGCGTTCGCGCTTGTACAAACCGGCAGCCTGAATCTGCTGCAATTCCTCTTGAAGATGTTGTTGAAATTTTGTGTACATGGTAGCTATTTTGATTAGTTAGTATTGTCTAAAACAGGGTTAAAGGTTCATTATCCGTATTGCTTCGCCTACAACGTAATTGCTGCCACCGATGAAGATCAGGTCTTCCGGTTGCGCAGCAGCTTGCGCACAGGCTAATGCTTCCGCCACCGAACAAAATGCCTGAGCCGTTGAGTCAGGATGGATAGCCAGCCACTTGGCGAGTAACTGTACGGCAGGAAAGGCGCGATGGCTGGCAGGTTGGGTGAAGTAATAGGTTGCCTCCGCGGGCAATAAATGCAACACGTTGTCAATATCCTTGTCGGCAACTAGGCCGAAGACTATATGTTTGCGTTTGTTGATGCGGTTAAGTTGCTCTACGTAACTGGCTACGCCGTGACTGTTATGCCCCGTGTCGCAGATAATGTGCGGATTGGTGCACAAGGTCTCCCAGCGTCCGCGCAAGCCTGTGTACGTCACCACATGGGCAAAGCCGTCAGCAATGGCGTGAATGGTAAGCGACACTTCTCCGGCTCCCCTCTCATAGGGGAGTGATGAGTTGAGGGTTGAGGGGTGAAAACAGGTACGTAACACTTGCAGGGCAACATAGGCAGTCTGAAGATTCTTCTGCTGGTAATCACCGCTCAGTTCGCAGTCGGATGCGTACTTCATCCGTTGCCGACGCATGAACTCACATTGGTCAGCAAACCACAGACGGCAGTTGGTGGTTTCCAGCCCGTCACCCAAGATGCCGCACTCCCTGGCGCGCTGAAGGAAAACCGGTGTGGTTTCCGGATGTGTCTCGCCAATCACACAAGGCACACCGGGTTTGATAATGCCGGCTTTTTGTGTAGCAATCTCTGCCAGGGTATGTCCGAGCAAGTCGGTATGATCTATGCCAATGTTGGTGATTACGCTAAGCACGGGTGTAACGATATTTGTGGCATCGAGCAATCCGCCCAAGCCAACTTCCACCACAGCCACATCTACTTTCTGCTCAGCAAGCCAGCAGAACGCCATAGCCGTAGTAATCTCGAAGAATGAGGGTTGCAGTTCAGCGAACAGCGATTGGTTATTCTCTACAAACTGCGCCACATACGCTTCAGGTACAAGCCTGAATCCCACTTCACTTATCTTGCTGCCGTTTGTCTGACGTTCAATCACCCGAATACGTTCGCAGAATGATACCAGGTGCGGTGAAGTGTACAAGCCCACTTTGTAGCCGGCTGCCGCCAATGCCGAGGCTATGAGGTGAGAGGTCGAGCCTTTGCCGTTGGTGCCGGCAATGTGCACAACGGGAATACTGAAAGGCGACAGGCAGGGATCGGCAGCAGCGCGCTTGCTGTCCAGCGCACGCATCATGCGACGCATGGTGTCCAACCCGGGCTTATACGCCGTAGCACCGACCTGATGAAAGGGAGGTGCTATGGTATAGAGATATGTCAGCGCAGCATCAAAGGTCATTGTTCCCTGTCGATTGTTCTAACTGAACTTATAGGTCAGCACATCCTCCCTGCGTTGCCTGGTAAGCCAGTGGTAGAACGGCTTGGATACGCGTATATGCACTGATCTTGCAGTCAGTGTTACGCCGTTGTGATGTAACGAATCTTCCAGCCGGAATCGCACAACCAGACCGTCGTTGTCGTTAGCCGCCTGGCAGGTCTCCTGAAATTCATTTGCCCATGATTCCGTCAGTTTGTCGACGGGCATAGTGAGTGTGAGGTTGTGTACGCGGTTCTTCTGCGCTTCCTGCAGCAGTTGTACATCCTTGACACGGCATTCGTATTCGGTCTCAGCAAACGGCACTTCGCGGTATGATCTGCTCCCCCACCCTCGCGGTTGTACTTGCACGAACACGAGCGCATACACATCTTTCTTGAGCAGCGGGGCAAAACGCTTATAGTCCTCACCAAATACCATAAAGTCGTAACTGCCGGTGTAATCTTCGATTGTGTACCGGCCGTACAATGTTCCCTTTTGCGACACGCGTTCCTCTGCCGCGGTAATTATGCCGCCTATGGTCAGTTGGCGTTTCTCATGTGCGTGTATCCAGTTCTCGGGCGAGACACGTGCGACGCGGGGAGCATCGTCGGTCACCACCTCTTTCTCTTCGGTTACAGGTTCGCCGTCAGCATCGCTGGTCACGATGGTTTCCATGGTCGGCTCCTGCTCTTCCTGCTCGTTGTCTCCGCCGTTTTGCTCGAACTGTTGGATAGCCGCAGCCCGTTGATCGGGTTTCTCCCAGTCGCGGAAGCGCTTGAGTTCCTCAGCCGTGACCGAGCATAACTCGCGCACCTCAAACTCATAGTCATCCAGCGGATGGGCTGAGAGGTAGATGCCTATCATCTCCTTCTCCTTGTTCAGTCGCTCGATGTTCGTCATGCGCGGCGCATTGGGCAGTTCGGGTTTCTGAACATCCACTTCCATATCGGCAGCCCCGAACAATGTAAACTGGCTGTCAGCCTTGCTCTGCTGATAGAGGTTGCCGTAGCGAACCAGCGTGTCCAATACCGCTTCGCCCTTGGAGTTATAGCCTAACAACTGCTCGCGATACAGCCCCTGGAAACAGTCGAACGCTCCGGCATAGGCGAGACTCTCTATGGTTTTCTTGTTGCATGCCGTGAGGTTGACGCGCTCCACAAAGTCAAATATATCGCGATATTTGCCGTTCTTCTCACGTTCGGCCACAATGGCTTCTACGGCATTCTCGCCTACGCCTTTCACACCTCCCAGGCCAAAACGTATATCTCCGTGTGCATTGGCCATGAAGTTCAGTCCCGACTCGTTCACGTCCGGCTCGAGCACGCGGATGTTCATCTCGGTACACTCGTCCATCAGTCGCGTGACATCCTTGGTGCTATTCTTGAGGATCGTCAGGTTAGCAGCCATGAACTCAGATGGATAGTGCGCCTTGAGGTACGCCGTCTGGTACGCTACCCACGAGTAGCACGCCGCATGCGACTTGTTGAAGGCATAGGATGCAAACTTCTCCCAATCCGCCCAAATCTTATCCAGTATCTTCGGATCATGACCGTTGGCTTTACCTCCGGTCATGAACTTGCCTTTCAGTTCCTGCAGGATAGCCATCTGCTTCTTACCCATGGCTTTACGGAGTTTGTCGCTCTCGCCGCGGGTGAAGTTAGCCAGCAGACGCGAGAGCAGCATGACTTGCTCCTGATACACCGTAACACCGTAGGTATCCTTCAGGTACTTCTCCATGACAGGTATGTCATAGGTCACGGGCTCTACGCCGTGTTTGCGGCGGATGAACTGCGGGATATAATCCATAGGTCCTGGCCGGTAGAGTGCGTTCATGGCTATGAGGTCGCCCATCACGGTCGGCTTGAGTTGGCGCATGTAACTGCGCATGCCGGACGACTCAAACTGGAACACGGCCACCGTGCGACCTTCCTGGAACAGTTTGTATGTCAACTCGTCGTCCAGAGGGATATGGTCTATGTCGATATCTATACCCTTGGTTCGCTTAATGGTACGTATGCACTCCTTGATGATTGACAGTGTGATGAGCCCCAGGAAGTCCATCTTGATTAGTCCTACCGACTCAACCACATGCCCGTCGTACTGGGTGACCAGCACACGTTTTTGCGTTTTTGGGTCGAGTACGGAAGCCAAGGGGGCAAAGTTCGTCAGATCATCTGCACCTATGATTACGCCGCAAGCATGGATGCCTACCTGGCGTATGGTGTCCTCGAGTTGTGCGGCATACTCCAGGGTGTTATGCAGTACGGGGTCGTCGCCCTCATATAGCTGCCGGAGCTCATCGATGTACTTGTAGCAGTTGCGCAGGTTGACCTTGGGTTTCTTGCCGTTGGCATCCTTTACCGAATCCGGGAAATCGCGATCGGGCACATAGGACTTGAGCTGGTTGCTCATTGGTATCGGCACGCCCTGAACACGCGCCACATCAGCCAGTGCCGAGCGTGTAGCCATCTTGCCGTAGGTGATGATATGTGCCACGTGGGTAGCACCGTACTTCTGCGATACCCAGTCAAGCACCTTGCCTCGGCCGGAGTCCTCGAAGTCGGTATCGATATCCGGTAGCGATATACGGTCGGGGTTCAAGAATCGCTCGAACAGCAAGTCGTACTTCAGCGGGTCGAGGTCGGTTATTCTCAGGCAGTAAGCCACCACCGAGCCGGCAGCAGAGCCACGTCCCGGCCCTACGCTCACATCCAGTTCCTCGCGGGCAGCGCGGATAAAGTCCATCACTATCAGGAAGTATCCGGGGAAGCCCATGGTCTTCATCGTATGGAGTTCAAATCGTATGCGTTCCTCCTGCTCGTCGGTCAGCGTATCGCCGTATCGCTCGTGTGCACCTTTGTATGTTAGGTACTCCAAATAGTCGGCCTCAAACTTGATGCGGTAGAGGCGGTCGTAGCCGCCGAGTTTATGTATGCGCTTCTCTGCCTCGTCCTCGGTCATGATCACCTCGCCACGTTCGTTGCGTGTGAACTCGTTGTAGAGTTGCTCGTGGGTAAACTTCTGTCTCCACTGCTCCTCGGTGCCGAACGACTCGGGTATGTCGAACAGCGGCATGATAGGATCTTTGTCCAGATCATATATCTCCACCTTATCGGCAACCTCGAGGGTGTTGGCGATAGCTTCGGGTATATCGTCGAATATACGCTCCATCTCCTCGGGCGTCTTGAGCCACTCCTGCTTGGTGTACATCAGTTTGCGGGGCTCGGATATCTTCTGGTTGGTTGACAGACATATCAGGTGCTCATGCGCTTCGGCGTTCTGCTCGTCCAGGAAGTGTGCATCGTTGGTGCAGATGAGTTTGACGTCATACTTCCTCGCCAGTTCGATCAGCACGGGATTGACGCGCCGCTGCTCCTGATAGGTCTCCTGGTTGCCGTTGGGTTTGTCGGTCTGATGGCGCTGAAGCTCGATGTAATAATCGTCGCCGAACACGCGCTTGAACCACTGCACCGTTTCTTCCGCTCCTGCGCGGTCGCCATGCAGCACTTTCTGACTCAGTTCACCGCCCAGACATGCCGAGCAGGCAATCACGCCCTCATGATACTGCTCCAGCAGTTCTTTGTCAATACGCGGACGGGAGTAGAACGCGTCGTCCATAAACCCTGCACTGGTCAGTTTGCACAGGTTATGATAGCCCTGTTCGTTTTTCGCAAGCAGAATGAGGTGGAAGCCTGACTTGTCGATCTGATCGACTTTGCCGTCCGGCCATGTGTACTGCTCGTTGGTCATCGAGCGTCGCGTACGCCATGCGCAGTAAGCCTCGACGCCGATGATGGGTTTGAAGGGCACAAAGGGCTCGGAGGCATCGTGCGACTCCGTCCAGGCCGCTTTGTTTTTCCCGTTGACCTTTTTGCAGTAATCCACCAGCTCCTTGATGCCGTACATATTACCGTGATCGGTCAGTGCAACGGCGGGCATACCTGTGCGGATACACTTATCGACTATATCGGGCACCTTCGACATGCCGTCCAATGTCGAGTAGTGCGAGTGAACATGCAGATGAACGAATGACATATCTGTCTCCTATCAATTATCAGTTTACTACTACTTAGAATGATTAGTTATTCGTGGTGCAAAGTTACAAAAAAATTCTGAATTATGCAAATATTTTTGAATAATTCAATTTTACCTTCTGTTTTTTTTGATGTCCGTGTGCCTGTGCATGCTTGCATGATGACAGGCGAAAAGCAAATAAGTCTCGGGTTAACTCGCTTTCAATTTGCTTTTGCCTTGCTCTTGCCTTCCCCTCACACCCTTCTCGGGTTAACTCGCTTTCAATTTGCTTTTGCGTTGCTCTTGCCTTCCTCTCACACCCTTCTCGGGTTAACTCGCTTTCAATTTGTTTTTGCCTTGCTCTTGCTCTCCTCTCACACCCTTCTCGGGTTAACTCGCTTTCAATTTGTTTTTGCCTTGCTCTTGCCTTCCTCTCACACCCTTCTCGGGTTATGTGGAATGAACTGTTTACGTTCACAAATTGAGCAAATTAATCATATTTATTTCTTTGGTCAACCATACAGCGAAGCAGATCGTGCCCTTTAGGGCTAAGAATTATCCACAATTATCCATAATAGTAGTGCGATGGTAGTGATGACAAGGTGATGACAAGGTAATGCTAATGTGATGGGAACGAGTATTGTCAAGGATTAACACGACAACAACACGTAAACGAGACGATAACGACACGTCAACGGCACGTAAACGACACGTAAACGGGTGCGACTTTTATCCTACTGTCAGAGCGATTAGCCCCCGATAAGTGCTATACAACAACCAAGGAACAACTATCCACGCGCCCTCACGTCCGCGCGAAGCGAGGGAGAGGTTGAGTCAAAAGGTTGAGGCTTCGTCGTCGGCAATGAGTCATCAAGGTTTCAGACATCCAATGGGCACGACCAGTACACCATCTTCACGCTGATATGCATGTTGCCCTATTGCTGTGACAATCATCTTAAATGACGGGGCATACATCTTTTCGGTGTTAATCTTCTGTTCTAACAAAAGCAGATTTTTGGCACCTTCGTTGATGAGAGACTCGCCACCGATTTTAATCTCTACCAAGCCATAATGTCCGTTTCGCAAATGGATGACAGCATCACACTCCAGATTATTGCTATCGCGATAATGGTACACCTGCCCATCGTTGGCTTCGGTGTAGATGCGAAGGTCACGCACTGCCATCGTCTCAAACAACAACCCGAGCGTATTCATATCTTTCATCAAATCTGCCGGACCTATTCCCAACGCAGCTGTCGCAATACTCGGATCCACAAAATAGCGGGTATCAGACGTTCTGATTGCTGTCTTGCTGCGCAGATTAGGATTCCAGGCTTCCATATCTTCAATAACGAAGATCTTCTTTAGAGCCCTGATATATGATGCTATTGTATTTTCATCCATTTTTTGTCCATCAAATCCCTCCATATCAGCAGCCATAGTGCCTTTGCTTGCCTGAGATGCTTGATTGCGAGCATAACTGCGCAATAGTTTTCGCGTATTGGCTTCGCTCCTGTTCACTTCATCTACCTCTTTGACATCCCTTTTGGCCACAGCATCTACATAATTGTACGCTTGCTTCAGAGCCGCACGCTCTGATTTGCCTATGGCTTTTGGCCAACCACCTCGACATATTAGGAAACATATATCCCGCAAAGAATATTCTTTGGCTGCCGCAGCCTTAAATTCGCCCTCAAATAGTTGAGCGATGGATATTCCACCACTTGACTCTTCGGATTCCCATAGACTCATCGGTCGCATTTTCACCCATCCAACGCGCCCTGTGCCGCTGTGGGATATTTTATCTGAATCCACAGGCTCTGCACTTCCTGTTAATATGAACATACCATCTTCCCCTTGGATATCTACAGCGTGCCGGCAGGCGTCCCATATCTGAGGGGCTTTTTGCCATTCGTCAATTAGATGAGGAGCTTCCCCTAATAGCAATTCTTCTATATCTGTTTGCGCCAAACGCATATATTCATCTTTGCGTTTAGGATCATCCAACCGTATAACGCTTGCAGCTTTCTGAAGGGCTGTTGTGGTTTTTCCGCACCACTTGGCACCTTCTATCACTACATATCCTGCAGCTTCCAACTGCAACTCCAACAGATCATCAGCAATACGTTTTTTGTATTCAATTTTTGCACTCATAAAATTACAACTTTGAAATTCGCTGCAAAGATAATAAAAATAAATGACTTATGCAAATTTTTTGAAAGAAAAATTCAGTAATTTGTAGAAAATTTGTTCAGTAATTTGTAGAAAATTTGTTCAGTAATATGCAGATGATTCGTTCAGTAATATGTAGATTTCACGTCATGAGCATACGCTATGTGGGAGAATATGGCAGTCGCAGCAATAAGACAGATCATTTTAACAAAAAACTACAAAGGAAAATATGCACGTCAGTTTTGCATGAGACAGTTAAGACTCTTGAGACACTTTGTGCGTAATTCTCTAAATTTGTGGACACTACAACTGTCTCATGATATTTTTGTAGTGTGCCAACTTATTTCAGGACAAGACAACAAAATCAAGGCAAGGACTGCTCCCTGCCTTGATTTTTGAATTAGTCGGACAATTGTCGGCTATTTCACCTCTACGCCTTGGATAGTGTAGGTCTTGCCACCACGAAGGATGAGTACTTCGCCGTTGCGGAGGATTTTGGTGATCTCGGACTCAACTGCCGTGTTGTCTACTCCTGTAGCGATACCTTCGCTTGTCGTGGTAAAGCTGCCGGAATAGGTTGCAATAGGTTGCTCATTGGCATCTTTGGCCGTTAAGCTATAGCCGTATTGCGTGTTGCTGCTCAGACCTGTTACGGTGAACGCGAATCCCTCAGCCTGCGCAGTATTGTTGCGTGCCGGAGCGTTGAAGGCGATTTGCGTCAACTGACCGTTGGCGTTGAAAATCAGCGTGTAGACAACATTGCCGTTCTTGTCTTTAATTACCAACTCGTACGTTGCTGCATTCTCCACAGCAGGCCAAACGAAATCCGCGGTGGTTGCTGTCGGTTCAACTTTTACTTCGGTCGTTTCTGTTTTGCTTGCTCCTATAGGACGAACGTCAAATAAGCCCCAGAAGTCGTGCATCTTGTAGGTATTCAGGCAATCGGCCGGCACATAAACGATTGTGCTATAATCTAAGTTCTCGAAGGCATTGTTGTATACTGTCGGTGGACGCATGCTGTAGCACGTGATTGTTTCTATTGCGGTGCAGTCGTCGAAAGCATATTCTTCAATTACCTTAACAGAAGTTCCCAGAGTCACAGATGTCAAACTGCTGCAATTATAGAAAGCACCATCTCCAATGCTTGTAATGTCATTGCCGATTGTCAGCGATTCAATGAATCTACCGTACGTGTAATTTTCGGAGAGTGCACCTTTGCCAGTGATATTCAATGCCATTGAAGCCGGTTCAAATGTCCAAGTGAGGGCGTTGTCTTTTCCGCACTTTCCGGTTAGCGAGTAATCAAAAATTGCCTCTAATGTGGTATCCTGGGTTAATTCGATAGTACGAGGATTGTCGGTATTGCCATCAGCCCAGCGAACAAAATAACAGCCACGGTCCGGATTTGCAGTACATATTACCGGATGTTCCGCATCGCACATCGTAAAATCAGTACTTATAGTTGTAATATATCCGTTTATCGCCTTTGGGGTAATTGTATAAGAATACGGTGCATATTTTATTCGAGATGCATATGCGGAGCATGCCGTTTTATAAGCATCGAGTGTGCCACAAGGAACATAGATTGGGCAATTATTGGTATTATAAAACGCAATAAAGCCTAATGTTGGCGGCGTTTCTGCTTCAATCGTCACAGAGGTCAAACTGCTGCAATCCCAGAAAGCCTCATCTCCAATGCTTGTGACGCTGTTGGGTATCGTCACAGAGGTCAAACCGCTGCAAGCAAAGAAAGCAAACTCTCCAATGCTTGTGACGCTATTACCAATCGTCACAGAGGTCATACCGCTGCAACCACGGAAAGCCAACTCTCCAATGCTTGTGACACTATTGGGGATAATGTATTCACCTTGCTTGCCACCGGGACATCGAATAAGTGTTGTTTGCTGCTTATCGAACAAAACTCCCTCTATTGAACTATAATTCGGATTATCATTTGCTACATTTATAGAGGTCAAACTGCTGCAACCGGAGAAAGCACTACTTCCAATGCTTGTGACACTATTGGGAATCGTCACAGAGGTCAAACCGCTGCAATCACGGAAAGCAAACTCTCCAATGCTTGTGACGCTATTGGGAATCGTCACAGAGGTCAAACTGCTGCATTCATAAAAAGCATATTTTCCAATGCTTGTGACACTGTAAGATTCACCATCGTAGGTCACAGAAGCAGGAATAGCTACTAATCCTGTATACTCATCTGAATAAGCATAATATGAACTTCCACGATAAGTAACAGTGGCAGATTTCGAACTACTATAGAAATCATACCAAATGCCATCAACTTGTATGTCAGAGGCGAACATGGTTCCTACGCTTACTGCTACAGCAAGCAATAGGGAAAAAAGTTTTGTTTTCATTGTTTTGTTATTTAATATCCATATTTAGTACTGTTGCGATAAATTTCGCATTAAATTTATAAATCGTTAAATAACGTTG
>SAMEA3663077__coassemble_88_pt1 | contig 41867 bp, 34 predicted proteins | sample SAMEA3663077__metabat2_high_PE_010 | metagenome-assembled genome bin SAMEA3663077 (sample SAMEA3663077) | pig gut metagenome | biome: pig gut; feature: pig-associated habitat; material: faeces | place: France | collected 2012
ATCTAACGGAACGGCTTCCACTCGAATTTATGAATTAATAGAACATACCTTAATATTGATTGGGGTCATTGTTTGTCAACAAATCGTATGTGCCGAATTTCCGCACATAGTGTTTACAAAGGTACAAACTTTTTTTCGAATATGCAAGAATAGACCGCATTTTTTTGCAAAATTCTGCATTTTTTATTATCTTTGCACGAAAACGCGATTATAATCAACCGTATTTTTTCATTTTTTGCATAGATGTTATCCACTACTGACCAACAAGAGATACTTCGTCGCAGGACATTCGCCATCATCTCGCACCCGGATGCCGGTAAGACCACTTTGACCGAGAAACTTCTGCTTTACGGCGGCGCTATTCATGTAGCCGGAGCAGTCAAAAGCAACAAGATTCGCAAGACCGCTACCTCCGACTGGATGGAGATCGAGAAGCAGCGTGGCATCAGCGTTGCCACATCCGTCATGGGATTTGATTATACCCCAACCTATCGTAACGAAGCCGGTACGACGTATCATATCAACATTCTCGACACACCGGGTCACCAGGATTTTGCTGAGGATACGTTCCGCACGCTCACAGCCGTTGACTCGGTTATCATCGTGATCGATGCCGCCAAAGGCGTCGAGACGCAGACTCGCCGACTGATGCAGGTCTGCCGTATGCGCAAGACGCCCGTCATGGTGTTTATCAACAAGATGGATCGCGAGGGAAAGGATCCGTTCGACCTGCTTGATGAGGTGGAAGCCGAACTCGGCATCAAGGTGCGTCCGCTCAGTTGGCCAATCAATAGCGGGCAACGCTTCAAAGGCGTGTATAACATCTTCCAACAGACGCTCGACCTCTATCAGCCCGACAAAACGCATGTAACAGAATCCATTCAGTTTGAGGACGTTACCGATCCGCAGATCGCTACGCTGGTAGGCGACAGCGATGCTACTAAACTTCAGGCAGACCTGGAGATGATTGAGGGGGTATATGACCCGTTCAGCATTGATTCATATCTGGCGGGTGAATTGGCACCGGTTTTCTTCGGCTCGGCGCTGAACACGTTCGGCGTCAAGGAACTGCTCGAGTGCTTCGTACATATCGCTCCGTCGCCGCGACCTGTTGTAGCAGAGGAACGTGAGGTGAAACCCATGGAGGACAAGTTCACGGGCTTCTGCTTCAAGATCCACGCCAACATGGATCCCAACCACCGCTCGTGTATCGCGTTCTTTAAGATCTGCTCCGGCAAGTTCGAACGCAACACCTATTATACGCACGTACGCAAGGGGCAGCAAATGCGATTCTCATCGCCTACCTGCTTCATGGCACAGCGCAAAGAGACTGTAGATGAGGCATTTGCCGGCGATATAGTCGGTCTGCCTGATACAGGTAACTTCAAGATCGGTGACACGCTTACCTCGGGTGAGAACCTGCACTTCAAAGGTCTGCCAAGTTTCTCGCCGGAGATGTTCAAGTACATCGAGAATGCCGATCCGATGAAGCAGAAGCAACTGGAGAAAGGTATCAGTCAACTGATGGACGAAGGTGTAGCACAACTCTTTGTCAGCCAACTCAATGGCCGCAAGATCATCGGCACGGTGGGGCAACTGCAGTTCGAAGTCATCCAATATCGTTTGGAGCATGAGTACCAGGCCAAGTGCCGTTGGGAGCCGTTGCAGATGTACAAAGCCTGCTGGATTGAGAGCGACGACGATGCTGAACTGGAGATGTTCAAGCGCCGTAAACCGCAATACATGGCACTGGACAAGGATGGACGCGACGTGTTCATGGCGGATAGTGCCTATGTCCTGCAAATGGCGCAACAGGACTACAAGCACATACAGTTCCACTTCACATCAGAGTTCTAATTCTATTCGCCGGCTGCGACACGCCATCAGTTTCGAGCCGGCGATTAGTATATTTTCCGCCTCATTCTAAGCGTATTATGTGGGAAAAACGGTAGTCTTTCGAACCGTTTCAGAAGGCTCACCGAGGGAATCCTAGACTTTACACATTGTTATACTCTTGCACCGCTCTCATTTTCAGCGGCATAGGCTATGTTTTTCGAGATCTGAAATTTCAGGCATTTTTGAGTGTTTTTTACACTCTGCGACAATGAAGAAGTAGCGGTTTGTCGGCTATGCGGCAACCGATTATATATTCATCTCCGCCATCTTTGAGGCGAAGTTGCTTGTGCAGAGCATCAGCCGGCAGAACGTAATTACGCGTCAGCACGCTCGCGCGCGCACATACGCGCTGTACATCTTTTACACGCGTATACGCACCTAATATCTTCCACCGGCGGCCGGGAAGTTCAGAAAGCGAATTTTGAGAATTGACTGACCTTTCAGTATTCGCAAAATATAGATGCGTGTTCGGAGCAGCTTTCAGCAAACCGTAACGAGCGCTAACCAAACGGAAGGCTCCGGCCTTCAGGATTGCGGCATCGGGTTCGTACAGATAAAGACCTTCTGTTCCTTCCTCGCAAGGTTGGCCACTCAAAGATGAAAGAATTGTTGCCGGCACATATTGCACTTCCGCCGCGCTCTCTTCTTCCTGTGTAAAGGAGAACACACGGTCGGCAGAATCTATCAGCGCCACAGCATTGACCATTCCTGTACCTTCGGACGAAAGCAACAGTTCCTTGACTTCGCCGTTCACACTCACCACAGACACATCCCACGTGCCGCCAAGTTGGCGTATTGCCTGGTGATAGTCAAGCATCGGCGAGAGTTTGAGCAGGACGCGCAAGTTCGTATAGTTACTCTGCACATAACGGACTATCTCAACGACGTTGGGCGTGCAATCTTCCAACCGAAAAACCTTGCCTCCATGACTGTCTCGGCGCGCAGGATCAAGGTATAGCACTCCCGACAATGGCTGTACTTTCTCTCGGCTTTCCTTCGGTTTACCCCCGACAAAGTTGGACAAAACATCCACATTAAACGCCTCAGCGTGGCAAACTATCGACTTGCCGGCAAGACGGAAATTGTGTTCGGCTATAGCGGCAAGATCCACGTTCTGCTCATAGTAATGCGTCTCGGCAGCCATCTCGCTCATAAAGAACGTATCCACACCGTAGCCGCCGGTAGCATCGATTAAGGTAAAATTTGAAACTTGAAATTTGAAATTTGAAAGAACAGATGCTTTGAACCGGGCGGTACGTTCGCTGCTGCATTGTTCGAGGTTCAATCGCGGAGGATAAAGCCAACCGTCGATGGTAGCAAACGTAGGCAACTTCTCGCGCGTGCGCTGACGACCTTCTATCTGCTGAAGGCCGAAACGAAAATCGCTATCCGAGAGCATCGGATAGCGATTCCTATGCAACGCTAATTGCGCTACATCAGCATCACGATTGTCAGTAACAAACCGCTGAAGCACGGCTTAGTAAGTCATGACTACGCGGAAAGACATCGCATTGGGCACAATCGACGCATCGCCTTCGTAGGCGAAATCAGAGTCGCGCACCTCAATCTGTACCCAACCTACACCATACACAAAATCTATCGTTTCGGTGTAGTAGATAGGATCGCCGTTGCCGTCAATCTCATACTTATGCAGTACATACGGCAGCGAGTGCTGAATTGTTTCGCCATTCTCTTTCAGCAAGATGTAACCGTTAACATTACCGTCCGTGAATACAAAATTTGTTAGAGCTGGCACATTATACTTGGCGAAATAGTAATTGTTGTCGGTGTAGTTGGAGTAATCCCACTGGGTGATGTCCAGATCTACAATCTTCCAATTCATACCATCGCCCTTCGGACCTTCCGGCCCCATTGGACCGCGGCATGAGCAGATAACAAGCGCTGCTAATAAGAAAAATAATGACTTTTTCATTGCTAAAAACTTTTATTCATAACCACAAGGGCACGATAAATTACATTTTTGGATACTTTCCACTGCAAAAGTACAAAAATATTTGCAAATTTGCAAATTATTTTGTAACTTTGTACGCGAAAGTGTGTATTTTTATGTCAAGATATAAATTTTATCTGTCAGTTATAGCCTTTTTGGTTGCAGTTTGTCCTTGGGAAAGTTCGGCCGAAGCCATGTTTACCACCAATAATCCTGCACGAAATGTTTCATCGCGTAATCCCGCGTACGTGAATTATATCGAGCAATGGAAAGCAACGGCATTGGAGCAACAGGCGCTGTACGGCATTCCCGCATCTATCACGCTGGCACAAGGACTGTTGGAGTCCGGAGCCGGACAGAGTACATTGGCTACTCAAGCCAACAATCACTTCGGCATCAAGTGTCACAGCGATTGGGAAGGAAAAACATTCCGCAAGGATGATGACAAACGCGACGAGTGTTTCCGCAGTTATCAGAACGCCGACGACTCCTTCCGCGACCACTCACTTTTCCTCAAACGCAAGCGGTATGAGGTGTTGTTCACGTACGATATTCGTGACTACAAGGCATGGGCTAACGGGCTGAAAGCCTGCGGTTATGCTACCGACCCCCATTATCCGCAGAAACTGATCCGTATCATTGAGACGTATGGTTTGGCAGACCTCAAGACTGTTGATTCGGATAAAAAAGCAACTGGTAAATCGGGCAACAAAGAGACTGCCAAATCGGACAAGCAAAAGAAAACCGACACACCCAAAGGCAAAACAACCACCGCCAAACAAGCCGTTTCGGACACCGTGCAATGGCGACCGAGTGTGTTCCGTACAAACAAACTGTACAGCGAACATGCATACGGCAAAACCAACGGCAGGAAGTTCATTGTGGCACAAGAGGGCGACTCGTGGGGAAGCATTGCATATATGCTTGGCATGGAGGAGAAAACTCTTCGCCGCATCAACGAAGCGTCTGACAAACAACTTCTGCGTGGCGGTGACCGCATATACCTGTTTCCCAAACGCAGCAAGGCTGAAAAACAGCACAAGCGCCATCTGGTGCAGCCTGGCGAAACGGCATGGGACATAGCGCAGCACTACGGCATGAAAATGAGTAGCCTGTACAAAATCAACGGCATACCCGAAGGCACACCGCTCACTACGAAACAATGGATTGACCTGAGGTAATGTGATATTTAAATACTCACGGCATTGAAACGCAAAGAGGCACAATCGCTCGATAGCATTATCGCGGAATGGATTCGCGCTAATGGCTTGGAAAAACCGATGCTGGAACATCGGGTGGTTGCCCATTGGGCAGATATTCTCGGCCCTACGATTGCCCGTTACTCGCGTGACATAGAAGTGAAAGATGGCATGTTGCGCGTACGCATCACCAATGCCGCACTTAAGCAAGAACTGTTTGAGCAGCGCTTCCGACTGATACAAAAACTCAACGAGGCTGTTGGCGGCGAAGCTATCAAAGATATACGACTGTTAGGATGAACTATCCGGAAAACATAGAACAAAAGATTGATTTCACGCTTATCCGCAGTTGGATAAGTAAGGAGTGTGACTCGCCGCTCGGGCAAGAGCGTTGCGAGCAGATGAGTTTTCTGACAGATTCGGTAGCTATCACAGAACGTGTCACACAAACGGCACAGATGCAGCAAGCCTTGACGGATGCTACACTGTCCTTTCCGCACGGCGATATCTACGACCTGCGCGAACAACTGCAACGCATCCGCATTGAAGGTCTCTATCTTGATGAGCAGGAATTGTTCAGTCTGCTGAAGTGCTTGTTGTTCACACGCGATATGCAGGCGTTTCTGAAAGGTTTAGACCCTGCACGATATAATTTTCTGATTGGCATGAGCAACATGCTCACGCTATCACTCACGCCCGTAACTACCGAACTTGACCGCCTGCTTGACCGTTACGGCGAATTGCGCGACAACGCGTCACCGGAATTGGCACGTCTGCGACAGGAACTGCGCAAGGCCGAAGGAACAGTAGCGCGTGCCATCGACCGCATTCTCCGTCAGGCTCAAGCCGACGGACTGATTGACAAAGATGCAGCACCTACTCTGCGCGAAGGAAGACTGGTGCTGCCCGTAGCACCGGCATACAAACGCAAAATCGGCGGTATAGTACATGACGAGAGCGCATCCGGAAAGACCGTATACATCGAGCCGCAGCAAGTGATTGAGGCCAACAATCATATCCGCGAACTGGAAGGTGCTGAGCGCCGCGAACGCATACGCATACTAATAGATTTTGCTAACCGCTTACGTCCGCTATTGGGCGACCTGATGCAAGTGCAGCAGTTTGTGGCTGAAGTGGATTTTGTGCGCGCCAAGGCGCGCGTAGGGCTGCAATTGAAGAGTATAGCCCCTACTCTTACACCCAAGCCTATTTTGCATTGGCTGCAAGCGCGGCATCCTATTCTATGCAAACGTCTTCCGGAAGTGGGCAAAGAAGTTGTGCCGCTGGATATCGTACTGCGCGAGGGAAAACGAATACTTGTTATTTCCGGTCCGAATGCGGGCGGAAAGTCTGTCTGTCTGAAGACTGCCGCGCTGCTGCAATATATGTTGCAATGCGGTATGACCGTACCGGCAGGCGAAGCATCGCAGGCTGGAATATTCCGGCAACTGATGATAGACATTGGCGACGAGCAATCCATCAACAACGACCTGTCCACCTATTCGTCACACTTGAGGAACATGAAGCATTTCGTCAAGAATGCCGACGAAACGACTCTGTTCCTGATTGACGAGTTCGGCACGGGTACAGAGCCGCTGATTGGCGGAGCAATAGCCGAGAGTGTACTGTTACACTTGAACGAAGCACGAGCCATGGGTATTATCACAACGCACTATACCAATCTCAAGCACCTGGCAGAACAAACAGAAGGTATAGTGAACGGAGCCATGCTCTACGACCGCGGTGCACTACGTCCGTTGTTCCAACTATCCATCGGGCAGGCCGGCTCATCGTTCGCCATCGAGATTGCACGGCAGATTGGTTTGCCGGAAGACATTATCAGTCAAGCCACCGAACTTATCGGTGCAGAACACATTGATTACGACAAGCAGTTACAAGATATAGCTCGCGACAAACGGTATTGGCAGAACAAGCGCGAGAATATCCGCACGCGCGAAAAGCATTTGGAGGAGCGCATCGCTTTCTACGAAAAAGAGATAGGCGAACTCAAAAAGAAGCAGAAAGAGATGCTCAACGAAGCCAAACAGCAAGCAGCGGATATTCTCCAGCAGTCCAACGCCACCATCGAACGTACTATTCGCGAGATCAAAGAGGCACAGGCGGACAAAGAGGCTACGAAAAAAGCACGTGCGAAAGTCGAAGAGTTGAAACAGCAAGTAGGAAAAAACGCTACCGCCAAAGATAAAGAACCTCAACGCACAAAGACCGCTGATGCCCAAAGCACAAAGGCCCCTGCGCCCGAGAAACGTGGCGGCAAATCCATATTGCACGACTTGAGCGATCTGCGCATGCTGACCAAACGACCGGACTTAGTGCCCAATCCGACTACTGCCCGACCGACCACAACCATTGCCGACCAGATGCGACGGCGCAAACTGACATTCAACCGAACTCTGGATATGCGAGGTATGCGTGTTGATGAAGCTCTGGAGCAAATAATTGCCTATATCGACGATGCTATCATGGTTGGCGCAGAAGAGGTGACAATTCTGCACGGCACAGGTACTGGCGCAGTCAAGCAAGTGGTGCGCGATTATTTGCAGCAGAAACGCCACGCGATGCTCAAGCGCGGCACCGGTACAATCGAGTTTCACGATGGAGACCCCGACCGAGGAGGAGCAGGCATAACGATTGTGGAACTATAGCCAACATACAGGCAGCCATATTTGGCGGCTAATAGATAGAATACAAACAACACAAGATATGAAAAAACATTTACTACTTATTCTCTTAACGGTTGCAGGGACGCTTCCAGCCATGGCACAAGTGCAATACGGCACTAACCAATACGCCGTGCGCCTGAACATCGGCTACAACCATAACACTACCTACGGATCGTACGCAGGATTGGATTTGGGAGCATTCATGCCTATCAACGAACATTTTGAAATGCAAGCCGACTTGCGTTTCACTTCAGCGAACAACCACTCACTCGGCGTACAGATGCGTCCGAAGTTTGCTGTGCCTGTCGGCGAGTTCTTTCTGGAAGGCAGACTGATGTCCGGACTATATCCCAAGGACGGCTTCAACGAAATGGTGCAAGCTATAGCCGTGGGCTATCGGATGGAATATGTATCATTCCAGGTAGGTATGTCCACGCGACTGATCATAAACAGTCCTTATAACTGGCACGACAACTCCAACATCATCGTTGAGCCGTTCAACATATGCTACAAGCTGGAGGTATTCGTTCGTCCGCAAACATCACCGTGGAACATCAGCCTCTGCGCATCAAACATGACCGATTATCAGATTGAGCGCGTATGGCAGCCTATATTTATGGCTAACGGACGCTATAACATCAACGAGCATTGGCAGGTCAACCTAAGTGCTTTATGCAAACCGACGGGTATGTTCCACCTCAATGCCAAGTATTATGGCGCGGAGGTTCGCGCAGGTTTTGCTTACCAATTCTAAATCATGAGTATTATGAAAAAGTCTATTATAGCAGCACTGAGCGCACTTACGCTGTGCGCATGCAACCCTGATACTTGGAATCTGGATGTAGTAGGTATGGTTAGCGGCACCTCTGCCGGCATCGACCAACGTATTGATGATTCGTTCCGCTACAACGACGAGCACGGTTTCCCTATCATCAATGCAACGGGCGAGAGTTATAACGTTTTCGTAGCCACTGATACGCATGTGGATCGTAGCCGTACGAACTGGAAGCAGTTCATCAGCGACTATCACGCCGATCCTAACTGCCCGCTGGCTATCCATCTGGGCGATATGATTAATGCCCAGAACCACTGGGATTATATGGCTGAGCCGCTCAGCGATATGCCTGCCAATCCGCTGAAGAAAGATACATTGCTCGCTGTAGCAGGCAACCACGATCTGTATTTCAACCAATGGCCGGAGTACGTGCGACTGTTCAAGACATCCACATATTACGCTATCGTCCGCACGCCGGCAGGCAAGCAGGATCTGTATATCTTCATCGACACGGGCGAAGGCTTCCTGGGCAAGCGTCAAACAGAATGGCTGAAGCAAACTCTGACATGGGCTTATTCACAGAATTTCCGTCATATCACAGTATGCACACACACCCATCTGTTCAAGCGCGACAGTTCACAAGGCCATACCTCCAACATGCCGCTCGAGGAGACATACGCACTAATACATCTGCTCAAGCAGCACAATGTAGAGATGTTCTGGTGCGGGCACGACCATTCGCGAGAGATAACGAATCTTGACACTATGACATCCATCATTGTGGATGCACTGTTTGACCGCGAGCCGCACCCGGCATATATGGTTGCCACATGCGGTGATGAGCCGATACGTTACAAGTTTGTGGAACTTACACCACTCGTTGACTAAACAAGCACACGAATGCTATACTACATCGGTTTTGGCAGTAATCTCGGTGAGCGTGAGCATCTCATCCACCGGGCTATACGAATGATGACGGAACAACTCGGCAAGTTGCTAGGCGAGGCGTCGTTCTTTTACAGCGAGCCGGTAGGCTTCGTGTCAGAACATGAGTTCTGCAATACAGTAGCGCTGTACGATTCACAGTTGCTGCCGATGCAAGTGCTGGCAAAAGCACAAGAGGTAGAACAGCTGTTAGGCCGTCCGAAGCACAAACCTGTTTTCCTGCACGGTTCAAGAGAGTACACCGACAGACTGATTGACATCGATCTGCTCATGGCCTACGACAATGGCATGGAGGTACACATTGACACCCCGACTCTTACTCTTCCTCACCCGCAGATGGCTGTACGGGAATTTGTGCAACGTCCATTGCAGGAACTTATCTGCAGGATTGTGAATCAGGCAGATATTCCGTTCATCAAAATGCACGGGTTAGGCAACGATTACATCTATTTCGACTGCACACGCGATACACAAGCACTTGTTCTTCTACCGGCTGTCATGACCTATGCACCGCTATTATGCGACCGCCATTGCAGTATAGGTGGCGACGGGTTGGTATTCATCTTACCTGATCGGGAAGCAGATCTCAGAATGCGGATCTTCAATGCCGATGGTAGCGAAGCAGAGATGTGCGGCAATGCCGCACGATGTGTAGGATACTACGCCGTGCGCAGACATCTGGTGGCCGACAAACATTTGCGACTTGCTACCAAAGGAGGCGAACGGCTGATTGAGGTGCAAGATCAGGAGCATATATCTGTCCGAATGGGATCACCCGTGTATTCGGGCTCACAGGAGATAGGCGGACGCACATATCATTGTGTAGATGTGGGTAACCCGCATGCAGTGACATTCTTGCAGGACAATGAAGCCCTTACCCGGGAACTGGTACACACTGTTGGTCCGCAGATTGAAACCGCACCGGTCTTCCCCAACCGAACGAACGTCGAGTTTTGTGTGGTGCTGGATCGGCATCATGCGGCTATGCGCGTGTGGGAGCGAGGCAGCGGTGAGACACAGGCTTGCGGAACAGGTGCCACTGCCACTGCATTTGCATGTATCCGACAGGGATTATGCGACAGCCCTGTCACAATCACTCTGCTCGGCGGCAATCTGACCATCACACTCGATGGCAACGATGCCATCATGACCGGCTCGGCTACTATAGCTTACACCGGGTTGGCACATATAACGTATTGCCCCGATATCCATAATAATCGTAAATAACTAAATCATAACATCAACATGATACACATCAACTCTAACTTTCTCCAACTCAAGCCTTCGTATTTGTTTACGGAGATTGTCAATCGTACGCAAGCATATACCGATGCACACCCTGAAGCCAAGGTGCTTCGCTTGGGTGTAGGCGACGTACGCGGACCGCTTGCGCCTGTAGTAATCGACGCTCTGCATCACGCCGTTGACGATATGGCCACCGTTGAGCGTTTTCACGGTTACGGTTTGGAGGAAGGTCCGCAATGGCTGCGACAGCGTGTGGCTGACTTTGATTATGCGCCGCTCGGTATCAACCTGCAAGCTGATGAAGTTTTCATATCCGATGGCGCAGGCAGCGACCTGGGTAACCTCACAGACATTCTCGACCTCTGCAACCGCGTAGCAATTACCGATCCCGTTTACCCGGCTTATTTCGACACGAACATCATGGCCGGACGAACGATTGACCTGTTACCCTGCACGCCCGAGAACGATTTCTGCCCTGCACTGCCGGAGCAAACACCCGATCTGATCTATCTATGCTCGCCTAACAACCCCACCGGCACCGCTATGACCTACAAGCAACTTCAGATATGGGTTGATTATGCACGTAAGAATCACGCTCTGATTATCTTCGACGGAGCATACGAGGCATTCATCCAAAGTGCAGATGTGCCTCACTCCATCTATGAGATTGAAGGAGCAAAAGAATGCGCCATTGAGGTGCGCAGTTTCTCGAAGACTGCCGGGTTCACCGGTGTGCGTTGCGGTTATACTATCGTACCTCACGCTTTATTCGGCTATAGCAACACAGGCGAGAAAGTGGCGCTCAATCCGCTATGGCATCGCCGTGTTTGCACGAAGTACAACGGTACCAGTTACATCGCCGAACGTGCCGGTGAAGCCGTGCTGACTCAAGAAGGGCGCAGTCAGGCAATGGAGCGTATAGCCGAGTACCATCACAATGCCGAAATCATCCGCAACGGACTGCAACAGATCGGCATGGAGGTGTATGGCGGTATAGACAGCCCGTATATATGGATGCGAACACCTAATGGCATGTCGTCGTGGCAGTACTTCGACCACCTGCTCAGCACCGCACAACTCGTATGTACACCTGGCGTTGGCTTTGGCTCACAGGGTGAGGGATTTGTGCGTTTCTCGGCATTCGGACTCACGTCGGTAGCCGAGGAAGCCGTACAACGCTTGCAAGCAAATCAATAATAACAATAGTAAATGGCTCTATGGTTAAGAATCGCAAAGAACTCATTATCTATAAGGCATTGGAATTGTGCCTGTTGAACGGGTACGAGAATGTTAGCATCACTGACCTGCAGAGTGCTCTTAACATGGGACGTGGCACGATGTACTACTATTTCAAGAACAAAGATGAAATCTACATCGAGATTGTCAACCGTTTCTTTTTGCGTCCCAAGCAGGAGATGTTGCGCATGAAAGATGATATTCGCGTGCCGGAGATGATTGATGCGTTGCTGCGCTACTTTAGGTTTCTGGAAGAGAATCTGATGGAATTGGAGCAGCGCAACATCAACACATCCAATGTGATTATGCTACTCTATTCAGCCTACCGCCGATTCCCGGAACTGTATCGCCGTGCTCATAAGTTATATGCCACCGAGCAGTCGATGTGGCTTCGCGCACTGCGTAACTCCATGATTGCAGGAGAAGTACGACGTGACATTCCCTTGGAGGAGACAGCCGCTCTATTTACACAAGTCAAGGACGGCTATGATGCCGGACGCTCAGGGATGCAGATGGATTTTAATATGGTTCGCAGGCAATATCAGTTACTTTATTCATTGATTAGCGCTCAACAGAAATAGACGAAAAACACTTGATAACATATGTCATCTATGGCAAACGACAAATACCTGTATCTTCTGTCAGAGAAGTTCCCTAACGCCAACGCAGTTCTCACCGAGATCATCAACCTGCGTTCTATTCTGTCGCTACCTAAGGGCACAGAACATTTTGTAAGTGACCTGCATGGTGCATCCACAGCGTTTATTCACATGGTGAAAAACGCATCGGGTGTTATTCGCCGTAAGGTGGATGATGCTTTTGGTGACACCATCAGCGAGCGGGAGAAACGTGCACTATGTGCACTTATCTATTATCCCGACGAGCGCTTGCAGATTCTCGACGAGCCATTCGATGAAGGACGCACCTTCGCTTCGCGCGAGGAGTTCTTGTATGTTCGGCTGAGTCAGGTGGTAGAAATCATGCGTCGCGTCACGGTCAAGTACACACGATCTAAAGTACGTAAAATGATTCCGCAGCAGTTTGCGTATATCATCGAGGAGTTGCTGTATGAGTCAAATATCGAAGGCGGACGACAGGATTACTACCGTGCTATCCAACAAGCCATTATCGACACCGGCTGTGCAGAAACGATGATTATTGCTATTTGCTACCTTATTCACAGTCTGGTTATTGACACGTTCCATATCGTAGGTGACATCTTTGACCGCGGACCGGGTGCTCAGAAGATTATGGACGTACTGTCCACCATTCGCGACTACGACATCCAATGGGGCAACCACGATATTGAATGGATGGGCGCTGCTGCAGGCAACCATGCTTTGATTGCCACCGTTCTGCGCGTTTCAATCCGTTATGCCAATATCGAAACGCTGGAGGAAGGTTATGGCATCAATCTGCTGCCACTCGCCAGTTTTGCCATGCAAACCTATGGGGATGACCCGTGTACCATCTGGCAAACAAAGGATTTTGAGAACAACCCACGACTCACCCGATCTGCCAATCTCATGGCCAAGATGCACAAGGCTATATCTATCATTCAGTTCAAACTCGAGGGGCAAAGCATACTGCGTCATCCTGAGTATGGGATGAACGATCGTCTGCTGCTTGACAAGATCAACCTGAGCAACGGCACTATCACTCTGAATGGCGACACATATACACTCACCGACAGCCATCTGCCAACCATCAATCCTAAGGCACCATACGAACTCTCAGTGGAGGAAGAGGAACTGATGACGCAACTTGCCCGCTCGTTCCGCAAATCCGAAAAACTGCAGAAGCACCTGCGTATGCTGTATCGCCATGGTTCATTGTTCCTTGTGCGCAACGGATTCTTGCTCTACCATGCTGCTGTTCCGCTGAATGCCGACGGTTCGTTTACCGAGGTGGAAGTGCTTGGAGTCAAAGCCAAAGGACGGGCACTCATGCAGCGCATCGATGATGTGGTTCGCATGGCATATTTCGGCGAGGGCAAACTCAAAGACGATGCGCTGGACTACATGTGGTATCTCTGGACCGGTCGCTTGTCCCCGTTGTACAACAAGGATAAGATGACTACCTTCGAGCGATACTTCATTGCCGACAAAGCAACATGGCACGAAGAGAAAGGCGCTTACTACGAACTGGCCAACAACAGGGACATCTGCGAACGCATTCTGCGGGAGTTTGGTCTGGATCCCAAGGATAGCCGGATCATCAACGGACATATACCCGTGCGCACCATCAAAGGCGAAACGCCTATGCGTGCCGAGGGTAAGCGATTTGTAATCGACGGAGGATTCAGCAAACCGTATCAGGAGAAAACCGGAATTGCAGGCTATACGCTTATCTACAACTCATTTGGCGTACAACTGGTTGAACATGAAGAGTTTGAAAATCGCGAACAGGCCATTCGCTCAGGATCGGATATTCACAACCGAATCCAACTGACAAACTTTGCCAGCCACAGAATGCTCATTAGCGATACCGATAAAGGTAAACAACTGCTGGAACAGATTCAGGATCTCGAACAACTGCTGGATGCCTACCGAACAGGACGTATCAAGGAGTTCAACATCTAAAGACTTCGCCATCACACAACTTGTGGTGGCGATTTTTTACCACCAGTTGACTTTCTTGTTCATGCTTTCTGCCGAAGTCTTGTCATACTTCAGGTCAGCAAGCATCGAGGCGTTCACACCTATGTGGAACGAGTAGGTCTTGTATGGTCCGAAAGGCACGAAACTGGCCGACATTGTCCAGCAGTGCAAATCACGCGTTACGTTGAAGTTGGTATAACTGAATTTCTTAGCCTTAAAATCAAACGACGTGGTAGCTGACACCTTCCAACCCTTGCCGAAGTTCAGTGTGCCGCTCATGCTTAGGTTCTGAATCAGTCCCATCTTCGGGTACATCTTCTCATAGTCAAACGACCCCACCTCGCCGTATCGGATAGTATACGACACATTCAGACTCCACTGGATATCCGTCGGGCTGAATGTGGGAGCTTTTGGCCGGGTACGGGGCGAACGGTCGGAGGAGGCATCACCATGGTCATGATCGTGCTCCGCCTCGCCATCAGCTGACGAACTGCCGGCCTCCGGTGTACCGGATTTCTTTTCTTTGTCCTTGTTGATTCGCTCTGCCAGTTTCTTGAACGTTTGATTGTTGAATGTGTAACTGATAGATGTTCCTACTCCATTCCAATGCGGGAAGCGACCGTTGTGCCAATACTGTTTGTTGGTATGCACAGGCCTTCCTGCGGCATCCAACTCGTACATATACGGGTCAAGTTGAGTCTGCAGGTTGATGGTATAGTTCACCTTAGGAATCTTGATACGCAGGCTCACTGTAAACTTCGACCAGTTCATCGAGTCGGCTATAAAGTTATAACCGCCGCTTATGCCGAAGTTATCTATCAGCGAAATGACTTTATAAGGTTTCTGTCCGGTCGTATCCTTGTCGTCACGCACTTTCACCTCCAGGTTATTGTCAAGCGAGAAACTCAATGTTCCCGATGCTCCTTGTGGCGCATTGCCCTGCGTAAATCGCGAATATTTCTTTGTCTCCATCATTGGCATACCTGCGGCGTCATATACCGGTACAAACATCTTGTTACCCAATGAATCCGTTACCGTCGTACCTACAGGCTGCTGGTATGAGCCGTAATATTGCCACCACGGTGTTGAGAAGTCCGGATGGTAACTGAAACTGATACTCGGTGTCATCACATGGCGGAAACGGTCGATCTTGTCGCCAAACCACTTGCGGTAAGGCGTGTAGAATCCGTATAACTTGGTGGACATACTCATGCTCACATCAAAGTCAAACACGTTGAAGAAGCCTTGCGTCGTATCTCTCACCAACTCGTTGTTCATCATATCCCACGACTGGTCCACGCGCTGGAAATACATCTTGTCACGCAGGCTGATACGCGGCGAAACGGTCAGGTACTTGAACAATACAAAATTGGCATCTATCGGTATGGAATGCGTTATCTTGTTCTGCCAATCTTTCACAAAGTTCGAATGGAAGAAATAACTTTCCTTACAGGTTATGCTATTGGTAAATGCACCACTATAACTCATTTTGATACGCTCGTACCAACGCTCTTTTCCTACAGGATTCTTGCGCTTAAATGGGTAGATACTACTCATGTTCACCGTCATACTCGGAGCGGTCACGGATAGGGTTGAGTCCGAAGTACGCTGCGTGATGGATGCGTTCAATCCTATGGTCCAAGGACTGTCCGGGAAGCGCTGGGTAAAGTTAACCGACGATTGCGTTGTGTTCGCTGAGTTAATCTCCGGGCGGTAGTAGTTATTGATACTATTTTGGTTATATCCCGAGGTCGAGAAGTTGACGTTTGCGGAGAATGTACTGTACGGATTGGCCTTGCTATCCTGAGTATGAGTCCATGCGATTCGGAAACTGTTGGACTTGCTGTAGGTAGGCAGTTCTTTTTCGCCGCGCACATCGCTACGGTACTCGATGTTGATATTGCCGCTGAACTTGTACCGCTTGATGTAGCGTGACTTGGCATATACGGCCCATGTACCTTTCGTATAGATATCACCGGTTACTTCCAGATCCATATAGTCATTGATTGCCCAGTAGTAACCCAGTCCTTTCAGGAACAAACCTCGTTCATACTCATCGCCGAACGTAGGCATAATCAGTCCGGAGGAATATGTCTTGGAGAACGGGAAGAAACCAAATGGCACTGCCAGAGGCAAAGGCACATCGCCTACTACTAGGTACGCCGGACCGGTTGCTATATAGTCGCCGGGCTTGACTTTTGCCTTGGTCATTCGCAGATAGAAGTGCGGATGCTCATGGTCGTCGCAGGTCGTATATTTGCCACCAGCCATCATCATCTCGTCGCCTTCCACTTTCTTCGTCTTTTCCGCTATGATGTAGCCTTCGCCTTGCTCAGTCACCACATTACGTATGAAACCTTTCTGCGTCTTGATGTTGTAGGTTATTTCACCGGATTCGTAACTGTCTTTTCCGTCCTTGAACACCGGTTTGCCTACCCATTCTTCGCGCAATGTATCATACACGCCCACGGCATAGATCGTCGAACTGTCGGATTTCATACGGATAAATTCAGCATCCAGCTCCATCGTCTTGTAGTTGATCACGCCTTTGCCGTGCAGGAACGCTGTGCCATCGCCAAGCATGACCATAGAGTCCGATGAGGAGTAACTCACGGGCGCATCCAACTGCGCTTGTGCAAGGGCACAAACGCAGAGGAACATGGATGTTAACACACGACGTATGTGCACATTATTCCAAATTACGCTACAAAGATATAATTTCTTTTTCGCTTTTGCAAATTTAAGACGACAAAATCCTTGCCACAATTGCACGTTTTACGAATATTGTTTCATTTAGTTAAAAATATTTGCATTTTTCAATATTTTTTTGTACCTTTGTGCGCTTTTATGTGCGGCAAATGTTTTTGCCAACACGGTTTTGAAAATAAATACACACATATGACCATAAGTGAACGTATATCCGGCTTACTGAGCCAAATCGAATGTATGAATGCCGCCAATGCCGACGAACTAGAGGCATTGCGCATCAAGTATCTGAGCAAGAAAGGTGAGATCGCATCGCTCTTCTCCGAGTTTCGCAATGTCCCCAACGAGCAGAAGAAGGAGTTAGGTGCACAGCTCAATGCTCTCAAGGACAAAGCCACCGAGCGTATGAATGCTCTGCGCGAACAGTTTGAGCAGGCTACGCAGTTGCAGGACAAACCTGACCTCACCCGTACGCCCGACCCTATTGCACTCGGCACACGTCACCCGCTGTCTTTGGTACGTGAAGAGATTATTGACATCTTCTCGCGAATCGGATTCGTTGTGGCTGACGGACCGGAAGTTGAAGATGACCAACACGTGTTCGGCATGCTGAACTTTGCACCCGAACATCCCGCACGCGACATGCAGGATACATTCTTCATTGAGAAGGAACCCGGTGTTCAAAAGCCTACCGACATCCTGCTCCGCACGCATACTTCCAGCGTTCAGACGCGCGTCATGACCCAGCAGAAGCCGCCTATCCGCGTTCTTTGTCCGGGCCGCGTGTATCGCAACGAGGCTATCAGCGCACGAGCACATTGTTTCTTCCATCAGATCGAAGGCCTGTACATCGACAAGAACGTCAGTTTTGCCGACCTGCGCGAGGTTCTGCTCTATTTGGCAAAGGAATTGTTCGGACCAGAAACGAAGATTCGTCTGCGTCCGTCATATTTCCCGTTCACCGAACCAAGCGCAGAGATGGATATATCGTGTAACATCTGCGGCGGTACGGGTTGCAGCTTCTGCAAAGGTACAGGCTGGGTAGAGATCCTTGGCTGCGGCATGGTTGACCCGAACGTACTGGAGAGCTGCGGCATTGACTCGAAGGTATATAGCGGTTACGCTTTCGGTTTGGGTGTAGAGCGTATCACGAACCTCAAGTACCGCGTCAAGGATTTGCGTCTGTTCTCCGAGAACGACGTTCGTTTCCTCCGCCAGTTTGAGTCGTGCTAACAAAACAAACGATGAGATACTTTTTAGCAATCATAGGCGGCGGTCCTGCCGGATATACGGCAGCCGAACTCGCATCCAAAGCCGGCAAGGATGTTATCCTGTTTGAGCAAACTGCCCTTGGCGGCACGTGCCTGAACGTAGGTTGCATACCTACCAAATCGCTCCTGTACGGCGCCAAGCAGTATTACAACGCCACGCACGCGCAGAAGTACGGTGTTACTGCCAGCAGCGTAACCTTTGATTTCGCCGCCATGCAAAAACGCAAGACCATCGTTGTGCGCAAACTGGTAGCAGGCATCCGTCAGCGCCTGAACAACGAGCATTGCACGATCGTCAACGGTTCAGCCGCTGTCAGCAGCCGCACGGACGAACAAGTGACTATCTCATGCAACGGCGAGACCTACGAGGCGGAAAACCTGATGATCTGCACGGGCTCAACAAACTTCGTGCCGCCTATACCCGGCATACAGGACAATCCCGCCATCTGGGACAGCACCGATGCACTCGCCGCTGCCGAATTGCCCGCATCCATTATCATCGTAGGCGGAGGAGTAATCGGCATGGAGTTTGCCACGCTCTATCACGAATTAGGCATTCCTGTCACGGTTATCGAAGCCATGCCTACCATCCTGCCGAACCTGGATCAGGAGGTTGTGCAGATTCTGCTCGACAAGTACCGCAAATCCGGCATCAACATTCTCACTTCTACCAAAGTAGAATCCATCGACGGCAACAAAGTCACAGCAGGCGGCGAGACTTATGAGGCGGACAAGATTCTCGTTTCCGTCGGTCGCCGCGCCAACCTCAAGGGGCTGGAAGCACTCACGGATATCGAACTTAACCGCGGTGCTATCGTAGTAGATGATTTCATGAAAACGAATCTGCCAAACGTGTTTGCCTGCGGCGATGTGACCGGCAAGGTTATGCTCGCTCACGTAGCCTCGCGTCAGGCGGAAGTGGCTGTAGGTCGCATGCTCAAGCAGATTCCGCTGCAACGCATCGCTTACAACGCTATCCCTTCGGTCGTTTATACGAATCCCGAGATTGCTTCCGTGGGACTGACCGAACAGCAGGTGCATGATTTCTACACCGAGATGGAAGGCGCAGCAGGCATTGCCAAAGCCGGAGGAATAGAAGCCTTTTACGAAGTAAAGAAACTGCCCATGACTTTCTCCGGCCGCTTTATAGCGGAGAATGATGGCGAGACGGGGTTATGCAAACTCCTGATTGACAAACGCAACAAGACCGTATTGGGCGCACACCTGATCGGTAATCCTGCATCGGAATTTATCGCAGCCGCCTCGTTTGCCGTACGCATGGGTTATACAGTGGCTGAGATGCAACAAGTGGTATTCCCCCACCCGACGGTTTCGGAAATACTGCATGAGAGCCTTTATAGTTGAGGGACACCCCTCCGGCTCCCCTCACGAGAGGGGAGTGAGAGTAGAGAGTTTAGAGTTTAGAGAAATATGGCAAACATAGAATTAGCAAAAGCCATCCGCGATTTGGCGAAACAGAAGAACGCCGTAATTATGGCGCATTACTACCAGCGCCCAGAGGTGCAGGAAGTAGCAGATTTCATCGGCGACTCGCTTGCCTTGGCACAAAAAGCCGCCAAGACTGACGCGGATATCATCGTTCTTTGTGGCGTACATTTTATGGCAGAGACTGCCAAGATCCTCTGCCCTGACAAGAAAGTGCTTATCCCCGACGTGAATGCCGGCTGCTCGCTGGCGGATAGTTGCAAGGCAGCTGATCTCAAGGCGTGGAAAGATGCACACCCTGGATACAAGGTTATATCTTACGTCAACACCTCTGCCGATGTCAAGGCGCTGACGGATATTGTAGTTACCTCCTCCAACGCCCTGAAGATTGCACAGTCTATCCCTGCCGACCAGCCTGTATTGTTCGGACCGGATCATAATCTCGGGCACTACATCAGCCAGATGACAGGTCGCGAGATGGCTATCTGGGACGGCGCGTGTCACGTGCATTCACGCTTCAGCGTGGAAGCACTCATTGCGCTCAAGCGCGAACATCCTGATGCGCCCGTACTTGCTCACCCCGAGTGCAAGCAGACTATTCTCACGCTCTCGGATGTAATAGGCTCGACACAAGCGCTGCTTAACTACGTCAAGTCGCACCCCGACACACGCAAGTTCATCATCGCTACCGAAACAGGCGTGCTCCACGAGATGCAGAAAGCATGCCCGGAGGCACTCTTCCTGCCCGTTCCGCCCGAAGTGACCGAAGGCGAATCGCTCGCTCCGGATCAGCATATTGGTTGTATGTGCAACGAGTGTGAATATATGCGCATGGTTACGCTGGAGAAGTTGTACAACTGCCTGCGCAATGAAGCGCCCGAAGTAAACGTCGATCCGACTATTGCAAAACAAGCCATTATTCCCATTCAGCGAATGCTTGACTTGTCTTAACTTTACTACTCGTAATTTACAAAGAATGAACCAACACTATTTCACATACTTAAGCAACATCGCTTCCCGCCAATGGAATGACATTGCATTGTCCGATTACGGCGAGGAGCAGCAATACACTTTCGGCGAGATGGCGGCTACCATCCTTCGCTTGCACCAGTTATTCAAATTATTAGGTATAAAGGAGGGCGACAAGATTGCCCTGTGCGGACGCAACTGTGCCAACTGGGCGGTTGCCTATCTCGCTATCATGTCCTACAAGGCTGTTGTCGTATCTATCCTGCAGGACTTCAAGGCGGAAGATATCGACCACCTGCTCACGCACTCAGACTCCAAACTGTTGTTTGTAGGACCGTATGTGTGGAAAGATTTATCTGCACAACCTTTGTCCGGCATTGAGGCTGCTGTCAATCTGGCTGACTGGAGTTGCCTGCGCGCCAAGGATGAAGACAAAGTACCTGACGCCGACCAATTGGAGGCTTCGTTCCGCAAACTCTATCCGCGCGGCATAACGGCAGAGGATTTCCGCTTTGATCTGGATCCAGACGCTATGTGCTTGATTAACTATACCTCCGGCTCCACGGGATCGCCCAAAGGCGTGATGCTCAACGGCCGCTCGCTGAGCAACAATGTAGAGACAGGCATGTCTATGCTACCCGTTGATCCGGGGCAACGACTCGTATCCATGCTGCCTCTGGCGCACATGTTCGGTCAGGTTTGCGAATTTCTCTACCCGCTCTGCTGCGGAACACATATCTATTTCCTCACCAAGAGTCCTACTCCGTCTATCCTGCTCAAAGCATTGCAGGACGTTAAGCCGTATATAGTCGTAACTGTGCCACTGGTGATCGAGAAGATCTACAAGAAGAACATCAACCCGTTGCTCTCTCGCAAGGTGATCAAGTTCTTCTGGCGCATTCCTCTCACCGGCCCGATGATCCGCCGCAAGGTTCGCAAGGCGCTCACCAAGGCGTTTGGCGGTGAACTGCGCTATTTCATCTGCGGCGGTGCCCCCATCAGTCCGGACGTAGAGGCTTGCATGAAAGATATCAAGTTCCCTATCTCTGTCGGCTACGGCATGACGGAGTGCGGACCGCTCATCGGCGGCAACCCGCCTAAATACTTTGTCGCCCACTCAGGCGGTGTACCTGTGCCGAACATGGAAGTGATGATTGACAAACCCAACCAGTACGGCGTAGGCGAGATTCTTGTGCGCGGCGAGAATGTGATGATGGGTTATTACAAGAACGAGGAAGCAACCATCGCTGCCTTCACCGATGACGGATGGATGCGCACCGGCGATCTCGGATGCATGGATAAGCACAAGAACATCTTCATCAAGGGTCGTAATAAGACTATGATCCTTGGTGCTTCAGGACAAAACATCTATCCCGAGGAGATTGAGGACAAGCTCAACAATTTGGAGGGTGTGGGCGAATCCATCATTGTAGAGCGCGAAGGCCGATTGGTTGGTCTCGTCTTTCCCGACGAGCAGACTTCCCGCAAGATGAGTATTGATGACTTGCGCGAACTGATGAAGCAGAACGTAGCCAAACTCAACAAACTCATTCCGGGTTACTCACAAGTATCGGATATCGAACTGAAAGACGAACCTTTCGAGAAAACCCCGAAGAAGTCCATCAAGCGATTTATGTACAAGTAACCGTTCGCAAAAGATAGATCGGACATATCCAAAACAACAGGAGTAGCTCGATGAGTTACTCCTGTTGTTTTCTGGCGATGCAGCCCTTCTCCTGCCTCAGCCTATCGTGCTGCTTCCTCGGCACGGGCAGCCTCGTTGGCAACACGCGCCGCCTCAAGGCGATGAACGAACCGGGAACGAGATCTCCGTCGGCATGCACCGGCTGCAATGACGCAAGCAGAAACATAACCAGTACAAGAGATACTATGCGAGTCTGCAACTGCACTTTCAATAACTAAGAATAGCCATATTCCATAGTCATGAATGTTATAGTTTGCATTTTGATATATTGATTCGTACCACTAATGTATCTATTGCGTAAAAGTATCAAATCCTTTGCCAAACACGCCGGATACGTTGGCCTGGCTGACAAAGGCGTTGGGATCGATGTCGCGTACGATACGCATTATCTGTTGTGCCTCGTGGCGACGCGCCAGCACACTTACTACGTGCATCGGCTGCTTGGAGTACCAGCCTGTGCCGTCCAGAATAGTTACTCCGCGGTTGACGGAGTTATTGATAGCTGTGGCAATCTCGGCATAATGGTTCTGTGAGTAGATGAAGAACTGTACCGAACGCCTCAGGTGGCTCATAATCGTATCTACCGATAGCGTATACGATACGGTCATACACAAGCCGTACAATATTCGCCGTGTTTTGAAGTCGGCAATCTCCTGCGGCGTTATACCGTCGTACACGAACTTGTCAGGTAACGGCAACATGTACGACGAGGCTATGATTATCAGGTCGCAAATGATCATCACCCGTCCCAGGGAGATATCGCGGTAGTGATGCACTATTTTTGCCACTATATCCGTTCCGCCCGACGAACCGTTGTTAGCCATTACGATGCCCAGGGCTACGCCAAACGCCAGGCCACCTACTATACATGCCGACACCGGATCGTCAATCAACGGAGTTTCGCGGATAGGTATAATGCGATACCACATCGACAGCGTTAGCGTACCAAACAACGTACGAAGGCAGAAGCGCCAATCCACGGTGAAATACGCTATCGCCAGCAATATGATATTGAATACCAATGTAGTCAGCCAGACCGGTATTGAACCGCCATACACAGCAAACGTCTCGGGAAACATGCCGCTGGTGGCATAGTAGATGATGGCACATATGCCCGTCAATCCACCGGCTACAATGTTCTGAGGCAGAATAATCCAGTTGACGATCACCGCCATAGGGAACATAGCCATCAGGATAACGACATATTCCACTGCCGTCTTTATGGGCGTTTGACCATAATGCCCGCCATACAACTGTTCGTGTAATGACTTATTCATACTGTAGGATGATACTACATTGCCTTAAAGCTATTCCGGGGAAAAGCTACTACTCTTACCCTGCGGATTTACTCGCTAACAACTTGAGCTTCCTCTACTTGATTGTCAACGAGTTCGCGATAGAACTCTACATGAGCCATCTCCACATACGGAGCCAGGAAGATGAAACCGATACCACAGGTCAGCAGGCACAACAGGAACCAGCCGATGAACGACAGATCCAGTACAAACATATCCCACTTATGACCGTCCATCAACTCCCTACTCTTGCGAATTGCATCCATAGCTGACAACTCGGGATTATCATTAGCCACATAGATGGCCATCGAATAGGCATAACCCATGATGATACCTGGGATGATCAGCAGCAGCGACCACAGGAGAATAAACAATCCCTGCAAAAAAGGAACAAGGAACGCTTTCAGGAAGTTGTCACGATACACCGTGAACAGGCTCTCAATCTGAGGGTCATCCTGGGTACGGGACACATTAAGAATAGCTACGCTAATGGCATAACCAATAGGCAGTGTCAGCAACGATAATACACCGGCAGTTACACTACTTGCGGCTCCCGAAATAAGAGAGAAAATCAGAATCATCAGGACGATTTCCCAATACTTTCCCGTCAGGGAGTTCCATGCGCGATTGCGCAGTTCTTGACATGTTACATTCATAATTGTTACTATTTAATTGGTTGGCAATTAACGTGTTTCATTCAATCTATCGAAGCCCTCGCCAAACACACCGCGAACCTGAGATTGCGTCACGAACGCAGCCGGGTCAATCTTACGCACGATGCGGAAAATCTTAGCCGAGTCATGCTGACGGGCTACGGTCGTGATTACCTTATACGGCTGACCGGAGTATCCGCCTTCGGCATCCAGATATGTCACACCGCGACGCACCTCGTGGATGATGGCTTCGGCTATCTCGTTGTACTTCTTCGAGAATATGAAGAACTGCACCGACTGACGCATCCTGTTCATGATCCAGTCCACAGCCGTCGAACTGATAAATGTATAGCACAAGCCGAACAGCACTTTCTCCAGACTGCGAACTTCCGGCAGAAAATAACCGCAGGAGATAGCAACTATATCGCACATCAGCAACACACGTCCCATGGGCAGGTGTTGATACTTGTTCACTATCATCGCTACGATATCCGTACCGCCGGTTGAGCCGTTGTTCAAGAACACCAGTCCCAACGCCGTGCCGTTGAATATACCGCCCAGCACAACTGCCATAAACGGATCGGTGATGATTGGCACATCCAGAACCGGGATAACCTTCAGCCAGAATGTCAGCCAGAATACTCCGTACAAAGTTCGGAACACATAGCGTTTACCCACGGTGAAGTAGGCCGTTATCAGTAGCAGGATATTCAGCGTAGCCGACGATGCCCACATAGGTATAGTACGATGCGAGGCGAAATAGATAATCTCGCAGAAACCCGTCAACCCACCGCCTACAATAGCATGCGGCACTAGGATATGGTTCACCACGATAGCATACGGAATGGTGCACAACATGATGAGCAGGTACTCCTTAATCAGGATTACCGGCTTGGCCGAATAGATTTTCTCCAGTTTGTAGGGCATGATTTAACGGATTTACGATATGTTGATATTTCGATATGTAGGGGTTAAGCGAAGCGTGCTACCAGGTTACGGTCGCCAAAGCCGTTATCTACTTTAGCCACCGGCACAAAGAACTTGTTGGCAGCCACATCGGCTGTCGGATAGATTGCTTTCGAGCGCGAATACGGGTGTTTCCACTCGTCGGCTACTGCCTCATATTCAGGATGAGGTGCGTTCACCAGCACATTGTCCTTCGGATCAGCAGCACCGCTCTCCACCTCGGCTATCTCCTGACGGATGCTGAGCAATGCTCCGATGAACCGGTCAAGTTCGGCCAGCGACTCACTCTCTGTAGGCTCCACCATCAGTGTGCCGTGGACGGGGAATGACAATGTCGGTGCATGATAGCCATAATCCATCAGTCGTTTGGCTATATCTGCCTCGGTTATACCTGCAGCGTGGAACTGCCTGCAGTCGAGTATCAACTCATGCCCTACCCGTCCGTTGGCACCTGTATAAACGATGCCGTAAGCATCCTTGAGTTTGGCGGCCATATAGTTGGCGGATAGAATAGCTGCGGCTGTTGCCTCACGCAGTCCTTCGCTGCCCATCATGCGGATGTAACCATAGGCTATGAGCGACATATTGGCATTACCGTATAATGCCGACGATACGCGGTTGGCATCGTCAGAAGGCAGATAAGCCTTGAGACGGGCATTGCAGCACACAGCACCTGCACCCGGTCCGCCACCGCCGTGAGGCGATGCAAAGGTCTTGTGCAGATTCAGGTGGCACACATCCGCGCCGATAAATGCCGGACAAGTGTAACCGATCTGCGCATTCATGTTCGCGCCATCCATATATACCAATCCGCCGTTGTCGTGGATGATTTGGCACATCTCGCGGATAGCGCTCTCAAATATACCGTGGGTGGAGGGATACGTAATCATACAGCCAGCCAGTCGGTCTTTGTTCTCCTCGGCCTTGGCTCGCCAGTCCTGCATATCGGTGTTGCCTTGTTCGTCACAACGCACTACCACCGGTTCAAATCCTGCCTGTACGCAAGATGCCGGGTTCGTGCCATGGGCAGATGCCGGTATAAGCAGCACCTTGCGTTCGGGAGCATGTTCTGCCAGCCAGGCACGTATAACCACCAAGCCGGTATATTCACCTGCCGCACCGGATGTAGGCTGCAGGGTGCAGGCATCAAAGCCGGTGATTTGGCAAAGCATCTGTTTCAGTTCTTCCTGGATAGTTATATAGCCCTGCACCTGTTCTGCCGGCGCAAGCGGATGTACTGCCAGATAGCCTGGGAAGGTGATAGGCAGCATAGCCGCAGCAGGATTAAGTTTCATTGTGCACGAGCCGAGCGGAATCATCGAGTGCGTCAGGCTAATATCCTTACGTGCCAGACGATGCATGTAACGCATCATTTCCGTTTCAGTATGATACTTATGGAATACCTCTGCCTGCAGATAATCCGCTTCGCGAACACGGCTCTCGTCGATTGCCCACAATCCATCGAACGCCGATTCGTCATCGATAGGCATAGCCATGCCGTCCACCAGTCCGGCAAACAGTTCTGCCAGGTCATTCATATCATCTACGGTCACCGTCTCATCCAGCGACAGACCTACCCATCCTTCGGGGGCATAGTACAGATTGATCTCCGCCTCTTCAGCCGCAGCCTTCATGTCGGCTACGCTCACATTGTCAGGCAGGTAGATCTTCAGTGTATCGAAGAACTCGTTGTTCTCCTGCGTATAACCGTATGCCTGCAGCATCTCGCTCAGATAGACAGCCTTGCCGTGTATGCCCTCGGCAATCTTGCGCAATCCTTCTGCCCCATGATACTCGGCATAGAAGGCCACCATCATTGCCGACAGTGCCTCGGCGGTACAGATGTTAGACGTGGCTTTCTCGCGTTTGATATGTTGCTCTCGCGTCTGCAATGCCAGGCGGTAAGCCGGACGCTCATACATATCCTTGCTCAATCCGATTATTCGTCCTGGCAGTTCGCGTTTGTATTCGTCACGCGTAGCCATATATCCGGCGGTCGGTCCGCCAAAGCCCATCGGTAATCCGAAGCGCTGCGCTGTGCCGCAGATGATGTCAGCCTCCAGCGGCTTGAGCAGACATAATGCCATCAGATCGGCTATCACAGCCACCTTCAGTCCTGCAGCACGGCAGTCGTCCACAAACAACGTATAATCCTCTATCGATCCGTCGGCATTGGGCAGTTGCACGATAGCGCCGAAGTATTCGGCACTCGGCACGAACGCCGCATAATCACCTACCACCAGTTCGATGCCCTGACCTTTCGCGCGCGTACGCATGACTGATAAGGTGTTTGCAAATATCTTTGCGTCCACAAAAACTTTCTTTACCTCATCTTTCACTTGCTGCCGGCTGCGCAGGTTACGCATCATCGTCACGGCCTCGGCAGCCGCTGTGGCTTCGTCCAGCATCGAACAGTTGGCCAGGGGCAGACCCGTCAGGTCGCTAATCACGGTCTGGAAGGCAAACAATGCCTCCAACCTACCCTGCGAGATCTCAGCCTGATACGGTGTGTACGATGTGTACCACACGGGGTTCTCCAGCACATTGCGGGTGATGACGGCGGGTGTGAGAGTGCCATACCAGCCGCGACCGATATATGTGCGGCGGCAATCGTTCTGCATCTGCAACTCGTGCATAGAGTTCAGATGTTCTTGCTCGGTCATAGCATCTATATCCGGGCGTTTGTCCTCCGGTAGCAATATATCTGCCGGCATAACCTGCTTGATTAGTTCATCCTCTGAACCTACGCCCAGAGTTTGCAGCATCTGCTGTTTATCGGCTTCACTCAGCCCGATATGACGGTTTACCAAATTGTTCATTATGATATTTGATTATAAGATTTCTTTTCTTTGTATTTGTTTTGCACTACCAGTCTGATTTCGGATCTTCCTGTGAGGGACAATAGCCGATTTCTGATTTCGTTTTGGATAGATTTGTGTTTTCTTATGAGGGAGTTATGGTGACCATAATGACCGAATAAAAAACGCAAAGATGCCAAAAGGAAACAAAAATCATTTACTTGTCGTGTTTTTTCTCATATATCGCCTCCTCCACATTGATGATATAATCTCCCATCTTCTCAAATTCGGATATGGTATCCATATAGTTGACACCTGTCAGGTAGTCGTAGAGATGTCCGGTTACGTTCAGCGCGTTCTGAGCCTTCAGGTCGTCACGGAAGTTATTGATCTCCGTCTCGATACGCATCATCTCCGCAAACTCGCTATCGGATATATGTACTTTGTCCAGTGCCTCCACCATCTTGTTAGCTGCCTGTGCGAGCAAGGACTCCATCATTTCGATGTTTCTATTCTGCTCCTCGGTATAAGGCAGGCGGTCACGATGGCGGTACGATATGTATCGCGACAGGTTGAAGTTGGCGTCGCCTACCGACTCCAGCTCGCTTACTATACGCAACATCTTGTGTACCTCGTGTTTTGACTGATCGGACAGACGGCCGTCGGCTACCTGGTTCAGGTACGCGGCTATCTCCACTTCCATTCTGTCGCATATACCTTCGTACTTCTCGATGCGCGAATAGATCTTAACGAAATCCTGCTCTTCGGAGATATGGTACAGGTCGCTGACCATATCTATCATCCTGCGCGTACGCACGCCGAACACGTGTATCTCATGCCAAGCCTGCATAATCGAAAGCTCGGATGTTGACATCAGTCCGCCGGTTATGAACTTCAGGGTCGAATCTTCGTCGCCATCGGGCTTCGACGGGATAATCAGGCATACCAGTTTCTCCAGTAGCGGAATGAATCCTATCAGTATGCAGGTATTGATGACGTTGAACGTTGTGTGGAATGTAGCCAGTATTGCGCTCAACTTCTCGGGCGACAAGCCGTGTTCAGGACGCGTGCCCGGCTCGAAAGGTATATCCCACAGCTTGCACACAAATCCTACGAACGGACGGAACACTATCAGCACCCAAACCACGCCGAACAGGTTGAATACCAAGTGCGCCATAGCAGCTCGGCGAGCCTGAACAGAGGCAGACAGAGCCACAATGTTGGACGTGATGGTTGTACCTATGTTCTCGCCAAGCACCAGCGATATGCCCATATCTATCGGCAGCACGCCAACCGAGCACAGCGTCATCGTGATGGCCATGATTGCTGCTGACGATTGTACGGCAAATGTCAGTATTCCGCCTACGAGCAGGTACAGGAAGTAACTGCCATATCCCCAGCTGGATGTTGCGTCAAAGAAGTTACGGACAGCATCAATCTGGTCGAGCTTCATCTCTGTGGCGTTGATCTTCAGCGTGGTCAAGCCCAGCAGCATCAGCGACAGGCCAATCAGGAAATCGCCCAGGTTGGCATTTTTCTTCGTATAGATTAGCGCTACAGCCAGAACGATGGTTGCATACACCACCAGACGCATGTCAAACGAACTACCGCCCAGCACCATGATCCATGCTGTGAACGTCGTTCCGATGTTCGCACCCATAATCACGGATATCGCCTGCGCCAGCGACAATATACCTGCCGAAACAAAACTTACCGTCATCACGGTTGTAGCCGTTGACGATTGTACAGCCGCCGTGATGAATGCGCCCGTCAGCACGCCTGAGAAGCGGTTGGTGGTCATCGTGCCGAGCACATTACTCAGTTTGCTACCTGCCATCTTTTGCAGGCCTTCACTCATCACTTTCATTCCGTACATCAGCATCGCTACGGAACCGATGAGTGTAATAATCTGGAGTAGTAATTGCATTATCTGTATCGAGATTATTGTTTGGTGAATAGTTTGAGTACTATTATCAATCCAGTTTCAGCACGGCGAGGAATGCTTTCTGCGGCACTTCGACGTTGCCTATCTGCTTCATACGTTTCTTGCCTCTCTTCTGTTTCTCCAGCAGTTTGCGCTTACGGCTCACGTCGCCGCCGTAGCACTTGGCCAGCACATCCTTACGCACCTGTTTCACCGTCTCACGGGCAATGATCTTCGCACCGATAGCTGCCTGTATAGCTATATCGAACTGCTGACGCGGTAGCAGTTCCTTGAGTTTCTCGCACATGCGGCGACCGAAGTCCACGGCATTGTCGCGGTGCGTAAGTGTGGACAATGCATCCACCTGTTCGCCGTTGAGCAATATATCCAGTTTGACGAGGTTAGACGGGCGGAAACCGTTCATATGCCAGTCGAACGACGCGTAGCCCTTGCTGATAGATTTCAGCTTGTCGTAGAAGTCAATCACTATCTCGCCCAGCGGCATATCAAACAGCAGTTCCATACGGTTGCCGGATATATATTCCTGCTTAACCAGTTCGCCGCGTTTGCCCAGACAGAGCGTCATGATCGAGCCAATATAATCCGCCGTGGTGATAACCGAAGCACGTATATACGGTTCTTCAATATGGTCAATCTCCGTCAAGTCGGGCATCCCCGCAGGGTTATGCACCTCGGTCATCCGGCCGTCCTTGGTATAGACGTTGTAACTTACGTTCGGCACGGTGGTTATCACATCCATATCAAACTCGCGGTCTAGTCGTTCCTGCACAATCTCCATGTGCAGTAGCCCCAGGAAGCCGCAGCGGAAACCGAATCCCAGTGCCATCGACGATTCGGGTTGGAACGTCAGGCTGGCGTCGTTCAGTTGCAGTTTCTCCAGCGATGCGCGCAGGTCTTCATAATCCTCCGCCTCTATCGGATATACGCCGGCAAACACCATCGGTTTGGCTTCCTCAAAGCCCGCTATAGCCATGTCGCACGGGCGTGCTACGTGAGTGATCGTATCGCCCACCTTGACTTCGGTGCTCGTTTTGATGCCGGAAATGATATATCCCACATTGCCGGCACTAATCTGCTTGCGCGGATCCATATTGAGTTTGAGTACTCCTATCTCGTCGGCATCATATTCTTTGCCAGTGTTTACGAACCGCACACGGTCGCCCGTATGCATCGTTCCGTTCACTACCTTGAAGTATGCGATTATGCCTCGGAACGAGTTGAACACCGAGTCAAACACCAGGCATTGCAGCGGTGCGTCAGGGTCGCCTTTCGGCGCAGGTATACGCTCAACGATAGCGTCCAGAATCTCCGGCACACCCTCGCCCGTTTTGGCAGAGCAGCGGATGATCTCCTCGCGCTTGCAGCCCAGCAGGTCGATGATCTCATCTTCCACGCGCTCGGGCATAGCATTGTCCATGTCGCACTTGTTGAGCACGGGTATAATCTCCAGGTCATGCTCGATAGCCATGTACAGGTTACTGATTGTTTGCGCCTGCACACCTTGCGTAGCATCAACCACAAGTACAGCGCCTTCGCAAGCGGCTATACTGCGGCTCACCTCGTAGGAGAAATCCACGTGCCCCGGAGTGTCGATCAGATTGAGGGTGTATTCTTCCTGCTTTTGACTTTCGACTTTCGACTTTCGACTATACACCATTTGTATAGCGTGCGACTTGATGGTTATGCCGCGCTCCTTCTCCAGATCCATGTCATCGAGCACCTGGTTCTCCATCTGACGCACATCTACCGTATGCGTTATTTCCAGCATACGGTCAGCGAGTGTTGACTTGCCATGGTCAATGTGGGCAATGATACAAAAGTTTCGAATATTCTTCATTTATCAATCAGTAGTCAGTAATCAGCAGTCTGCTATCAGCAGTTGCCTAAGCCATAGAGTCCCTGACGCAAACCAAGCCAAAGGCTGTTTGCGGTGGGGAGAAGCCACGGCACGCATCGTCTAAATGACGCCCAGCGGCTCTCTGGGGTCCCCGACACAACTTAACAAGTTGGTTTTTCGGAGAGCCGAGGCAATGGTGCGCTTTATGCCGCTGAGCGGCATCTGTAAGCACCATTTGCCGAAGGCGAGTGGAGATAGCGGGATTCGAACCCGCGTCCAAACAAGGAATCAATACGCTTTCTACACGCTTATCTTGGCCTTGGTTTTCGTCCGGCAGCAAGACCCAAGCCACCAACTACCGGCTTATCTGCTAAGTATTCACACGCGCAGCGCAGCCTGCGCATGCTATTCTGTGAATTTCCGCGCCACTTGATCCATTCAGCCCACAGACTCGGCTTGGAGTGACGTCTCGGGTCAGCACCTTGTGCCGACACAAAGCCAACCTACTGTACTTCGGTTTAAGCAGCGAGAGCTACATTGTTGTTGCCAGTTATAGTTTTACAGACGATATTTACGAGCGTCTCTGCAGTGCTCGGCGTGCTTACATACCTATTCTACATGCTGTCAAAACCAATTATCCCCATTGGCATTTATCATGTTACGGTTTGCCGTTTAGTAGTACGGCAAACGGGTAATCTGTAAAGCGACCACAAATTTACGAAAATTTTTCCGAATTTCCAAATTTTTCTTCAAAAAAACGCACGCGCATGCGTAAATTCATTCTTTTGTTTTTTCTACTTTATGTTGCAAAATATGGAAATCGTAAATTCATTCTTTTGTTTTTTCTACTTTATGTTGCAAAATATGGAAATAGTATGCCTGTGAGTCAATCAACGCTTTTATCAGTCAGGCGCTTGATTCACGCGTTGCCTCGATGCTATAATGAATGTGTGTCTCTTCTTATGGTTATTGTTTCAATATGCCGGAGTTTGTCAACTTTGTCAACTTTGTCAACTTTGTCATGGCAAAAAAAATCATAGTGCTGCCGCAAGTCGATCGCATCCCAGCCGGCAATCGAGCCCGAACATCGATTGCAAGCGGTTTGCACCGACCCTTTATTGGGTGATTATTGTGTGATTATTGGGTGGTTATTGTGCGATACAACCACTATGTTTGTGCAATCTTTTTCATATAGCAATCATTACCTCTACCAAAACGTATGTGCGGCGTGACTGTTACATCAGCCTTTTAGCATCCAGCAGCGGCTCGTTGTCGAACTCTTCAATTTGGTTTGAAATCCACTGCAAAGACACAATAAATTTTCGAAACAATGAAATATATTTCAAACTTTATGCAATAATTGCGCGAATTTGAAAAGAATTTCAACATCAAGCAAGCAAAACGAGGGTGTTTTGGTAGATATTGTTTCACTATGTCAATGTCCGTTTCTGCCTGGATTTTGCGCAGGCAGGGCGCAGGAGGTGATTGGTAGCAAAAATTCAGATTTTTACATGTCAATGTATCGTTCTGATTTTTTTGTTATCGAAAAGCATAAAATTTTGAAATTGGCAAGTCGTTGTTGCAAAAGTGGATTTTCTGAAAATTCTTAAGAATTTATTTGCAAATTTTAATAAATTTTTGTACCTTTGTAGTCGCCATATGTATGTAAATACATAATGGCGTGATAATGACGCCAATAGGCGCGAACTTGGTTTTTCCGTTTACCTTAGCTGAACACGAAGATGACGTAATTGTGGTATCGGTGTTTTGTAGTGCCCTAACGCTACGCCGAACACCGCGCTACAGATGAGCGATAATTGTATACGGGAGCATCACGGGACTATGTCCCGAGAACAAGCCAACAGGGATATGAGTGAAAGATATTGGCTTGAGTTTGCCAACTTTGTCAACTTTGTCATGGCAAAAAATCATAGTGCTGCTGCGGCACTTGAAACATAGCAGAAACGGACATTGAAATGATGTAAATAAACAAGATTAAGGCAAAAAAGAGAAAATTTTGCTCAAATGTTTGCAAATGTCGGATTTTTTTTGTACCTTTGCAGTCGCAAAGGTTTAACGACAAAAATCTGACAAGTTATGGCAACATATACGATGACAATCAATGAGCGTTCAGCACATGGTCAAGCCTTGTTGGCTTATCTCGGAGCATTGAATGTTGATCTTCAGAGATTACCGACTATTCGTCTGCGCAAGAGCAGCTACGAACGTTCGATGGACGACATCAAACATGGTCGCATTGAGAAGTTCGCTTCGGCAGATGAGATGTGCAAATCGTTAGGTATTTAGTACCATGTATAGCGTTCAAATGACGAGGGCGTTCCGTAAAGATACAGAGCGCTGTAAGAAACGTGGCTACGATATGTCGTTGCTGAGCAAAGCCATTCATCTGTTGTCAAACGACGGGTGTCTGCCTGCTTCGTATCGACCGCACAAGTTATCTGGGCGATACGGTGGTTCTTGGGAGGCGCATATCAAAGGCGACTGGTTGCTGTTGTGGCAACAGAATGACACTGAGTTGATTCTGTTATTTACGGGTACAGGCACGCACGCAGACATCTTCTAAGTTTCTAACAATCTTTTTCCTTTTTTGCCGGACATGAGAAGAATCTCGTGTCTTGCTGTTTTATTTACATCACTCCAAGAAAAGAAGGGGTGCTGTACGTTTTTCGCTATGACAACAAAGAACAAATAGAAAGGGGACGCATTAAGAGCAATAGTGAAGATAAGAACAGGAGCATCTTCCGAGAAGAGTACAAGCAGAACAAAATAGAAGCAATATGTCTTATCCTGAAAAAAGTAGACACGGTAATGTATCAAGTAAAGTATAGGATAACCCCGATAACGGAATGAAAACGGAATGGGAATGGATCGGAAACTGAACGGGAATGGGAACGGAAACGGAACGGGAACGGGAACGGAACGATTGATAAGGACGTTTTCTCGCTCATAAAATCGCGAGCAGAGGACACAAAATAATATGGAACAAACGGGACAAAACTCACCCAAATGTTTCTAAAAGAAAGCGATCTTTGAAATAGTGTGATTATTTTGACAAAAAAAGTACGATTTATTTGCTTTATTGAAAAAAAATGCATATCTTTGCAAAAATTTTCAATAGAGCATGAAGGAAGTAAGTCGTTCAGAGTACATAACCCGCTTGGACAGCAAGCGCGGAAACCGTATGGTAAAGGTAATCACGGGTATTCGCAGATGTGGAAAATCATACTTGTTATTTCACCTGTTCCATCGCCATCTAATGGAGCAAGGAATACATGATGACCACATCATAGCACTCGCCCTTGATGACTTCATGAACCAGCAGTATCTTCAGCCCGAGGCTCTCTACCGCTATGTGACAGAGCGCATAAAGGACAATGAGATGCACTATGTCTTATTGGACGAGATACAGTTGGTTGAGGGCTTTGAAGCTGTACTGAACGGATTTCTGCACCGCGACAATCTGGATGTATATGTGACGGGAAGCAATTCTCGATTCCTGTCCACTGATATCATTACCGAGTTTCGTGGCAGAGGAGACGAGATACGCGTCAGCCCGTTCCGATTTGCGGATATATGTACGCTGTATGACGAGCATCCGCAGGTGTTGTTGAGCAAGTATTTCCGTTTCGGAGGAATGCCCCAAGTATGGCAGACGGAGAAGACAGAAGAGCGGGAACAGTATCTAAAGAATCTGTTTGAGAATGTATATCTGTCAGACATCATTAACCGTTACCATTTGCGCGGGGTGGAAGAAATAGGCATGCTGACAGACGTGCTTGCTTCCTCGGTGGGTTCGCTGACCAATACGCTGAAGATCAAGAACACTTTCCAGTCGGAGCGTCAGTCAACCATCTCGCTGAACACGATAAACAGCTATATCGGTTATCTAAAAGATGCTTTTCTGCTAAGTGAAGCGCGACGTTATGACGTGAAAGGTCGTCAGTATATCAGTGCCCAGCAGAAATACTACTTTGCCGATTTGGGTTTGCGTAATGCTCGGTTGGATTTCCGGCAGCAAGATGACGGTCATCTGATGGAGAACATGATATACAACGAACTGGTTACTCGCGGGTTCTCGGTAGATGTAGGTATCGTTCCGGTGGTAGAGAAGGACGAAGACAACAAACCAAAGCGCAAGCAATATGAGGTGGATTTTGTTGCCAACAGCGGAAGCAGGCGCTATTATATCCAATCGGCTTTTGAGGTTCCTACCGGCGACAAGCGGCAACAAGAGACGCAGTCATTCAGGAAGATAGGCGACGGATTCAAGCGAGTGCTGATCCAGAATGCACCGGTAGTGCCATGGCACGATGATAATGGAATCCTTACTATATCACTGACAGATTTTCTACTCAAGGAAGGAGCGTTAGACTGGTAAGATAGAAAAAATACCGTTTTGGCAAGATAAGAACAATTTGTGAATGCAAGTTGTTCTTATCTTATTTGCTATGTCAAATAATCACATTGTTTCGCTATAGACAGCGGCGAGAGCCGGACAAGACAAAGGGACAAAACCAAGGGTATAGGTGACCGAAATGATATTTCGGAACAAAAAACACAGAAAGCAGAAACCAATATTATAAAGAACGATAACAAACACAATACAATAAATAGTGCGCACGAGACGTATAGTGCAAAAGATTAGTGCTGCTGCGGCACTCAAAACAAAGCAGAAACGGACTTTGACATATTGAAATGACTGATAAATGTACAAAAGTGCATAAAAATGCAATTTTTTCGTTGGATTTCTTGCATATTTCATTTTTTTGTTGTATCTTTGCATCGTGGAACAAATAATGTACACATGCGTATGACAGCAACATTAGCTGAAATCCAGAAGTTCCTTAACGATTTCCACCAGAAAGTTGAGGTGTTTGACATCCTGTTCTGGGATGAACGGGACAAGAACAACGACACACTTCATCAATTGCAAATAACGGCAAACGAGCGGAAAGACATTGTCAAAACAATCACTCCGGAAGATTATTCTGAAGGGCCAATCCGAAACATGCTCAATCGTTTCGGCGATTTATGGGTATTCGGAAAGGACGTTAAGGGACAAGAGGTGTATATCAAAATATGTTACGGGCTACCTAATCGCTCGACAATTTGTATATCGTTTCATGTAGCAGAGTTCCCAATGAATTATCCCTATAAGAAAGGAGGCCAATTATGATTTCGCAACAAACAATTGAAAGTCCATTAACGGGCGGAAAAGCTGTTTACCAAAAGGAAATGCGGGAGACAGAGTTCAGAGGCGAGAAATTTGTCTATGAGCATCACAATATTCGTGATTTGGAGACAGACATTGAGTTTACGAATACAGAAATAGACGAAGGGAACGTGCAACGCGTATATGATCAGTACCGCGCTGCTCACGACATCCCATCTCCGGCCGAGCTGAAAGCTATGCGTGAGGTGTATGGACTTTCCGCAGCAAAGATGTCGGAGATTCTCGGACTTGGCACCAACCAGTACCGTCTCTATGAGGAAGGACAGATGCCGAGCGAGACCATTGGCAAGATGCTCAGGAGCATCCAGACTCCTGCGGTTTTCCTGAGTTACGTTGAAGGGTGCAAGAAACAGATGCCAGAGGGGGAGTACACCAAACTATGTAAGAAGATTCAGAAAACCTTCATCCAAGAGATTAAGCGCCGACCGGATTTGTCCTGGTTCCGCGAGTTCCTCTCCTTTGGCGGTTTCGCCCGCAAAGTAGCACTCTGATCTAAGCATTGAGCACATATTTTCAGTCAGACATTGAGCATTCGTTCGATGTCTAACTTGTTTATGCAGTCATTTCAATGATGTCAAAAGGAAACATAGAAAGAAAACAAACCATATAGAAGTTGTGCCCGACAGGGATGAAAGGGGAAAAATAGTGCCACTACTTAGCACTTAAATCAAAAGTAGAATGACCTTTGACATAGTGATTCCATAAGGAATAATCGAAAAAGTGCAGTGTGGTTACAATGTATACGCAACGCGTATACTTTTTACGGAGGAATAGATTGTCTCCGCAGTGCAGAGACAATTCAGCTGGACGCACTTAAAATCCATAATGTACATACCCGATGAACTTGCCGAAAACGCAACGCGGAGCATGTTGCGTATTTAATGCTTGACGAAGACAGCCCGGTTAAGGTGGCACAGTATTACACCCAATTACCGGATAGGAAAGTCCTGGCAGAGAAACTTCAACGCGCCATAGCTATTGCGCGGGAACACTACACTGAGCAGCATCTGCAAGACAAAGAGACAGAGTAGAACACTCTTATATATCATCTTAAAAGCGATTATTCCGAAAGTGAATAGTCGCTTTTTTATGTATGGATTCATGATGTCAAAAAAGGAACAAGCTTAGTTCGAAAAGGAACAAGTAACGCAAACAAGGAATAGAAACCCTAAGACGTTCAGGATGGTCGCGGGATAATCACGGAAATGAATGCTAAATGAATAAAAATACCAAAAATAAATAATAGTTGCGCCCGACACGGATGAGGGCGAAAGACCTTTGACATACTGATTTGCTTATAAAAGGGGAAAAGTGAAATTTTTCTTGCGATCTACTTGCATATGTCAGATTATTTTTGTAACTTTGCACCATAATTGAAACGATTATGGCAGAGCAAAACGAAATCCAGTTATTTGACGGCAAGCAGGTTCGTTATGTATGGAACGAGGAGCAAGAAAAGTACTTCTTCTCGGTAGTGGATGTTATCCGAGTGTTATCTGACAGTGAGAACCCTCGCAAGTATTGGAGCGTGTTAAAGACCCGTCTCAAACAAGAGGGAAGCGAGTTGGCTACAAATTGTAGTCAACTGAAATTACCATCTTCGGATGGCAAGAGTTATCTTACCGATGTGGCTGATACAGAGCAGGTTTTTAGGTTGATACAATCGGTACCGAGCAAGAAGGCGGAACCGTTCAAGTTATGGCTTGCGGCGTTGGGACAGGAGCGAATGAACCAGTTGCAAGATCCGGAGTTGAGCATAGAGCAGGCCATCAAAGACTATCGGCGGCTTGGCTATTCGGAAGATTGGATCAACCAGCGTATCAAGACCATTGAGATACGCAAAGGCCTAACGGATGAATGGCAACGCGGGGGCATGAAAGAGGAACACGATTATGCGATTTTGACGGATATCATCTCGCGGGCGTGGAGCGGAATGACGACGCGTGAGTATAAGAAATATAAAGGTCTGCGCAAAGAGAGTCTGCGGGATAACATGACGAATGTAGAGTTGATGCTCAATGGCTTGGCGGAAGCTGCTGCAACGGAACTGAGTAAACGTGAGAATCCGAAAGGTTTTGCACAGAATGCCAATGTTGCGCAACGCGGAGGAGATGTGGCGCATGTGGCGCGTGAGCGCTTAGAACAGGAGTTAGGAGACACGATTATCTCGGACCAACGAGCACTGAACTTCACCAACCCGCCGGAGGAGTTGCCGTTCAATGATGCGGAGGAAGTGAAAGAATAATGCCAGACTAATCCTTTTATGAGCAACAATGTCGAAAGATGTTGTTGCTTTTTTGTATGCAAATCAGTATAGGGAAAAAAGGACCAAGTGAAGTATAAAGGACTAAGTGAATTAAACCGAAATCAGATTTCGGAGAACCCAAAGATAGAAAACAAAAGATAACAAATAAAAGTGCACACGAGAGATAGAGTGCAAAGATAGTGCGACTGCGGCACGGAAAAGATAGCAGAAACGGACATTGACATGTTGGATTACCGTAAAATGTTGGTAATTTGCTTTTGCAAAAGTGACAAAATACAGATAAATCACTTTCCGAAAGTAAAAATGTTGCGAAAAATTTGCTTTTCCGGAATAAAAGTTGTATCTTTGCAGCGTGTTTCATTAAAAGAGCTACTGCTATGTTACAAGAAAGCCAATTCAGACAACTGCAATCAGAATCTATGCGCCATGTGCGCGAGGTGGATCTGACGCACAAGAGGTATCTGTACAGCCAAATCAACTGGGATGCGCGTCTTATCGGTATTCGTGGCGCGCGCGGAACAGGCAAAACGACGTTGCTGCTGCAATACATCAAAGAGCATTATGCCGATATGAGCAAGGTGCTGTATGTGACGCTAGATAGTTTCAGTTTCCAATTGATGACGCTGTACGATGTAGCGGAATATGCTTATACGCACGGCATTGATGCGCTGTTTGTGGATGAAGTGCATTACATGCTGCAATGGGGACAGCAGATCAAACGTATTTTCGATTCATTTGCTGACCTAAAGATTGTCTATACCGGTTCGTCGATGTTGCAGATTGACGAGGCGCAGACAGATTTGTCCAGACGCCAGACGGTCTATGACCTGCACGGGTTCTCATTCCGTGAGTACATGCTTTTCAAGGGCATATACCGGCACGAGGCAGTCAGTCTGGAGGATGTTCTGAACAATCACGCATCGCTGGAGATGGAGATAACTTCCGCCATCAAGCCGTTGATGCACTTTGGTGACTATCTACGCGAGGGATACTATCCGTTTGTTTTGGAAGCCAAGCAAGATTACATGAGGCGACTGGAGCAGATGATGCTGCTAATCATCTATCAGGATATACCTCGTGTGGAAGATATCAGTCTGGCGACCTTACAGAAAGCGCAGAAATTGCTGATGATCTTGGCGACGCAAGTGCCGTTGGAACCGAACATCAGCATCCTGTGCCGTGAGATTGGTGCTACACGTGACATTGTTATCAAGCTGCTGTATCTAATGGAGAAAGCCGGGTTACTGATGCTTGTCAACAAAGAGAGCAACAGTTACAAGACGCTATCCCGTCCGGACAAGATCTATCTGAACAACACCAACCAGATGTATGCACTCACTCACATGGTAAACGAAGGTACGCTGCGCGAGACGTTCTTTGTCAATCAGTTGCGACAAGCACATAGCGTGTTGCTGCCGGTGAAAGGCGACTATCTGGTGGATGAGCATTACATCTTCGAAGTCGGAGGTGCAAGCAAGACGTTTGACCAGATCAAGAACATCTCTGACAGTTATCTCGCGCTGGATGAGATGGAGTATGGCTCCGGCAACGCTATTCCATTGTACCTGTTCGGGTTCCTGTACTAACATATAGAAAAACAAACTTTATTCAAGCGGTAATCCAAAACAACAAACGGGTTACCGCTTGTTCTGTGTCAATTAATCGAAACGGAGAAAGAAGAAACCAATAAATAAATACAATAGTTCGTTAAAAATTTGACGTTATATATTATCGCTAAGCGGTTGCTTTTAGACCAAATAGCATGAGATCTTTGAAATAGTGTTCTGTTTGCCCTGGATTTTTATGCAAGTTCAGTGTTTGCCCGAACGTAGATAAAAATCTTTCAATGAACAATGCACTATGAAACAGTAACAGTGTTTGATACTGCCAAGTTGCTAAATTCAGCCAATTGCGCAAGTTTTTAGGCAAAAATTTTTACATCAAAGAACACTTTTTTTGAAGGCTTTTCGTCAGAGCCAACGCAACTGTTGAACCAAATAGTCCGGTAGTACTTAACTGCCACAATATAAAACTGTTATTAAAATTTTAACGAACTATTGCTATAAATATGCAGATAAATTTTTGAAACTGACAAAACTGTCAGAACTGCAAGAGCAATTTTTTGAGAATCTCAAAATCTCATGACAAAATAGTGCTGCTGCGGCACGGAAAACAAGGCAGAAACGGACATTGACGTAATGTGTACTTATAGGAAAGAAAGAAAA
>SAMEA3663077__coassemble_93_pt1 | contig 41288 bp, 38 predicted proteins | sample SAMEA3663077__metabat2_high_PE_010 | metagenome-assembled genome bin SAMEA3663077 (sample SAMEA3663077) | pig gut metagenome | biome: pig gut; feature: pig-associated habitat; material: faeces | place: France | collected 2012
TAACAAACCGATTGGGCAAATTAAACATGCGCTACTTTAATTCCGCCAACGGGTGTATATAAGATGAATACGTTAGTGCATGTTGGCGAGAATATCTCCAAGTTGTTTGAGCGCATTGATGCTTTTAATATGATCTTTCCCGCCACCGCCTTGCGTTTCATTGGATTCCAAGCCATGAGTTCAAACAATGTCTATCCAATCTTTGTACAACAATTCATCCCTCATGCCAGATTTGCGACGAAATCCGAAATCAGCGAGTATATGCATGACTTAGGATTTCACCCGACCTCAAGAGATGGAGAATTTGAGAATGACATGTATATTGTATCTGACTTGAAACCTAAGAACGTTATTTGCAATGCAGCCAACGACATTTTTGTCATAGACGCAGAAGTGCAAACAAAATAGCATTTTTTATATTGCTTGGACAAAAATCTCTGAATTATGAGTGAAAGAGAACTTGAAGACAAGGTTAGCGAAGGTCTAAAACTGACTCATCGTCGCTTGGTAGAGGAGTATCGTCGCACCAATACACCGCTCATCTTCAGTGAGAACGGTGTTGTGAAGTACGTTGACCCGTTCACGGTAGAGATATAATTAGACTTCAAGGTTTATAGCATAACAAGAATATAGAACATGTCGCTTTCGGGACATTAAACCGAAACGCTGACCTCAGCAGCAGGAGCGAGTTCATAGAAGAGTACTTGCAAACAAACACCGAGATAGCACTACGCTACCTCGGTGTTTGGTATTCTTGATGTCTCTCGCCCTTTTCTCCGCCACGCATCGCCCGCAATCCATTTGTGCATCGGGATTGCATAGAAGGTTTATTGGGTGATTATTGCGTGATTATTGTGTGATTATTGTGTGATTCAAACGCACCTCTTTCACTCCCTCTTAATCTTGCTGGCGCCGAGGCTCATGGATTGTTGGACGGACGGATTGCCCTGGTACTCAATCTCGCTGGCACCCATGGCTTGTGCCCAGAGCGAGTCGGTAACGTTCACCTCCGCCTTGCTGGCACCGCTGACGTTGATATGCAGGTTCTTCACCCACAAGTCATCGGCATCCAGTTTGCTGGCTCCGGTGATCTCCGCGCGCAACTCGTCGGTTAATCCGTGAACATCCGCATGACTGGCACCAGTCAGCGTGATAGCCTCCAGCGAAGGAACACTGATCACGGCTTTGCCGCGGTGATTATCCAAGCCGCGTACTTTCAGCACGCCGTCAACAACTTCGGTTGTTACCGCTCCGAACTGCGCATAGCGCACATTCACCGCCTGCGGTTCGCCTACATTTACTTCGAGTTTCAATGCACCGGATGCATCGATAGCGTTAAACGGTTCGACCTCACGCACCTCGCGGATAAGATTGTCGTCCTCATCATCCCATTCGTCAATGGTCTCCATCACAGTCACCAGATTCGTGCCGTTCACCTGCAATGCTTTGGCTGCCGAAGCAATCAAGCCGCCCAACGACAGCAGCCAGATCAGCAGCGAGATAATCCAGAACCGCAGGCTCGGGTGTTTGCGTTCGCGGCTGTACTTGACAATCCAGTGGACAATCATATACACGGGCATCGCCAGCGCCGCTATAACTGACAGGCACAGAACCCAAGTCCAGGCAGTGCTGCCGCCAAACAGTTCGAAGCCCAAGGCAGGAACCAGAGCCATGCCGCCGATACTGATGCCGAAGAACGCCATCATCAGGGCAAAAACAACTGCCAAAACGGGAAACAACACCTGAATGGCAATAATAATCAGTATAGCCTTAAGCACGATAGATATGACGCGCCCTATACCTTGTCGGTTGATACGCTCGCGTTTGATTACAGGACGTTTGTTCTCGCCAAACGCGTCGGGTTCGCCTATACGCGCACGCACATCCCGTATCATTTCGATGGTTACTGATTCCACTTTCTGCGCGAACAGTGCCGACTGCAGCAGTTCGGCTAAGCGGCTTTCCAGGTCATCCATCACATCTTTTTTCTCATCGATGGGCAGACGGCTCTCGATGTCCGACAGATAATCCTTGAGTAGTTGATAGGCGTCCTCGTCGATGGTGAACACAACGCCTTGTAGATTGATTGAACGTGTGAGTTTCATTATTTTGTGATTTTGCTGATTGCTTTACTTATTGTTCCCCACTCCTCGTTGAGTGCGGCTAATATCTCCTGCCCTTCGTCGGTCAGGGTAAAATACTTGCGCGGCGGTCCATCAGTGGATTCCTGCCAGCGGTAATTGAGCAGTCCGTTGTTCTTCAGCCTGGACAGCAACGGATACAACGTCCCTTCCACCACCAGCAGATCCGCCTTGCGCAGCGCTTCCAAAATATCGGAAGTATATACTTCCTGCCGACTGATGATCGACAGGATGCAATACTCCAATACTCCCTTGCGCATTTGGCTTTTGATGTTCTCTACCATAAGGCTTTGCGGATCTTGCGGTTAATTACTCCATAGTCTCCTTTTGCGGCATAATAATCATCAGGATGATGTACAGCAGCAAGCCTGGGAAACCTGCGAAGAAGAACGAAGATGCTACATAACATACGCGCACCAGCGTCGGATCGATGTCAAAATACTCGGCGATACCGGCGCAAACGCCTGCCAACATTTTTTCATTACTGCGGGTTAGTTTCTTTGTTTCCATAATACAATATATTTATAAATTTGTTTTTTATTCTTTACAGATTTGTTTTGTTACTGATTTGCGGCTATGCCTGATTTGTTGCTCTCCTTCTCTTTTATGCCGCCACGCAGCATTTGTGCAACAACCTTGCCGAATGCGACTGCAAAGATACGACAATTTTTAGAACTATGCAATACATAGTAGTGTAAAAATGCAAATACTATGTCAGTTTCTGCAAAAAGTGCAAATCGGGTTTGCATTTTCGGGGGTTTAGAAGGCAGATATGGAAAAAAATCGGTTTGCTGTAAATTTATAGGCGCAAAACTTGCAAATCTGGCATTTTTTTTGTACCTTTGCAGGCGCATTCGGCAAATAGTGCTCACAAATGCCACACGCCTGCTGACTGTTCGGCTGGACGCCGCGCTATAAATTATTGTACGCTCATGAAGATTATACTACTGACAGTACTGCAATCGCTGTTTGCTATGCTGGGGCAGAAAACAATGACAACGGATTTTACCATCACCGTGCAGCAACAGGCTTCGCAACCGATATCGTATACCGGTACGATGACCATGCATGGCGAGCAGTTTACGCTGGAGGCTTTTGGCACACAGGCTGCGTACGACGGCCAGACGCTGTACATGTACAATATCGATGCCAACGAACTGACACTCAGTTCGCCGGCACGTTCCGAACTGTACGAAGCCAATCCCCTACTCTTCGCCAAAGCCATGGCTGACGCATGCACCGTGACTGAGAACACCGTCAAAGATGTAACCGCCATCACCCTGGTTCCGAAGGATGCCGGTGCAGGTATCGACAAGATAACCTTGAAAGTCAAGCCGCTCACCGCAGGCAAGCAGGATTATGCGCCCACTACCATCACCCTGAAGGAAGGGCAGCAGACTACCACCGTGCTGTTCAGAAACCTGAAATACAGCAACGAACTCCATGAGTACATACTCAAGCCCGAAGGAGCGTTTATCAACGACATCAGGTAACAGCCTGACAGCAGAACGAACTATCGCATACACATAACACTAAAATACATTTACAACAATGAGAACAAGAATGGTTGCAGGTAACTGGAAGATGAACAAGACCCTGCAAGAAGGAATTGAGTTGGCAAGCCAACTGAAGAACGATGTCAAGAACCCCAAGTGCGCCGTAGTTATCGGCACGCCTTTCATTCACCTGGCTACCGTAGCCGAGTTGCTGAAAGGTTCGCCTATCAAGGTGGCAGCCGAGAACTGCGCCGACAAGGACAAAGGTGCATTCACCGGTGAAGTTAGTGCCGCTATGGTGGCATCGACGGGTGCTGAGTACTGCATTCTCGGTCACTCGGAGCGCCGCGCATACTATCACGAGGATTATGAGATCCTGAAGAACAAAGTCGAACTCGCTCTGGCTAACGGCTTGAAGGTAATCTTCTGCATCGGCGAGGTGAAAGAGGAGCGCTTGGAGAACAAGCAGAACGAGGTTGTTAAGGCACAACTCGAAGGCTCAGTATTCAACCTGAGCGCCGAGCAGTGGGCAAACATCACATTGGCTTACGAACCCGTATGGGCTATCGGTACAGGTCTGACCGCTACACCGGAGCAGGCACAGGAGATCCATGCGTTCATCCGCGGCTTGGTAGCCGATAAGTTCGGCAAGCAGGTGGCTGACGACACCACAATCCTGTACGGCGGCAGCTGCAACGAGAAGAACGCAGCCGAACTGTTCGCTTGCCCAGATATCGACGGCGGACTGATTGGCGGTGCAGCACTCGTGGCTGAGAAGTTTGAAGCAATTATCGCAGCACGCTAACGCGTTCGGCAACGCAGTCGCACAGATGTCGCCCTGCGACATAAAAGCGACGCGTGCCTTCGCTCTCCCCACCACAACCTTGACAGGTTGCGTCGGGGACCCCAATAAATTAGAATTATGGCTTTAGTTAAGACCATCAACCGCAATGGCGAGATTCTTACGCCCAACATTGCTGACGACGTTTTTCTGGCAGACAATGCCACCGTCGTCGGCGATGTTACGGTGGGCGAGGGCTCATCTGTATGGTTCAATGCCGTGCTGCGCGGCGACGTGAACACCATCACCATCGGCAAGCACTGCAATATACAGGACGGCTCAGTTCTGCACACCTTGTATCAGAAATCCACGATCACGCTGGGTGACTATGTGTCCGTCGGGCACAACGTGACTATCCACGGTGCGGATGTGGATGATTACGCACTTATCGGCATGGGTGCTACCCTGCTCGACGGCGCACATGTAGGCCGCGGAGCGATAGTAGCCGCCGGAGCACTGGTGCTCAAGGGAACACAGATCGGCGAGTACGAGATCTGGGGAGGCGTGCCGGCTAAGTTCATCAAGAAAGCCGAACCCGAGCAGACGGCAGAAATCAACAAGAAGATTGCACACAACTACGCCATGTATGCTTCGTGGTACAAGTAGCAGTTGGGCGTTTAGCGCGCACCGTTGCTGATGCCGGTAGTCAGATGCATCTGGAACAAGTACAAGACCCGCAAGAGTTAACAGACTGTACTATTTGCAGTCCGTAGTTAGCAACGCAGATTTTATTACAGCAAATCGTGCGCCGGATGAGTGCGGGATTTGCAAATATAAAATATTTGTTGTACTTTTGCATGCTTTTTTCGGGTTCGGGCTCCGAAAGTCGCCATAGACGACGTATGAGAAAGCCAAAAGCTTTTAGCAGCGTGTAGGATCTATCCAGCCGCCCGGCTCGTGTAATTTAATAGTTAACAGTACAATGTACGCAATTGTAGAAATGCAAGGCCAGCAGTTTCGTGTAGAGGCTGGCAAGAAATTATTCATCAACCGCATGGACACCGAGGCCGGTGCAACGGTTGAGTTTGACAAGGTTCTGTTAGTTGACAAGGACGGCGCTGTTAAAGTGGGTGCGCCGTACGTCAAGGGAGCCAAAGTAGTATGCGAGATTATCGACAACGAGAGCCGTGGCGAGAAGATTCTTGTTTTCCACAAGAAACGCCGCAAAGGTTATCGCAAGTTGAACGGTCACCGTCAGGATCTGACCAACCTCGTAGTTAAGGAAATCGTTTGTTAAACCCCATCAAATTTTTAAATCCTAATCAATTATGGCACATAAGAAAGGTGTCGGTAGTTCAAAGAACGGCCGTGAATCAGAAAGCAAGCGCCTTGGTGTAAAAATCTGGGGTGGACAAATTGCTAAAGCAGGTAACATCATCGTACGCCAGCGCGGTACAGTACACAAACCCGGTGCAAACATGGGAATGGGTTCTGACCACACGCTGTACGCACTCACCGATGGCATCGTTACCTTCACTCGCAAACGCGACAACAAGTCGTACGTCTCTATCCAGCCGATAGCTGCTGAAGCATAAATCGGCGGAGACCGCACAATCAATCTCCTACCGAGGCTTCGGCTTTGGGTAGGAGATTTTTTGTTTTGAAACAAAACACTAGTCGACTAGACGTCTAGTCAACTAGACAACTAGACAACTAGATAAAGATTATACAATGCTTACACTCAAACAGATCTATGACAGCCCTGAGCAGATTGTTGCAGGACTCGAGAAGAAACATTTCGCTGACGCTCAGGCTACGATTGAGCGCGTTATGGCTATCGATGCTGAGCGCAAAGCCGCACAGCAGAAGAAAGATAACGCCTCTGCCGAGATGAACAAGATTAGCAAATCCATCGGCGCACTGATGGCACAAGGCAAACGCGACGAAGCCAATGCTGCCAAAGCACAGACCGGCGAGCTCAAGCAGGCTATAGCCACCTATGAGCAGGAGATGGATGCCAAGGAGCAGGAACTGACTAACCTGCTGCTGACTATACCTAATGTACCCTACGCTATCGTTCCCGAAGGTGCATCGGCTGAGGATAACCTCGCCGTCACACTCGGCAACTGGCCTAACCAGCCTATGGCTGACGCTATTGCCAAGAACGGCTCGGTAGCCCTGCGCGACTGGGACAGCGCTACCGACGAGGCTATTGCCGCCGAGCGCATCGCACAGAGCGAGAAACTGCCGCACTGGGAGTTGGCGAAGAAGTACAACCTGATAGACTTCGACCTGGGAGTGAAGATCTCCGGCGCAGGCTTCCCCGTATATATCGGTCAGGGTGCACGTCTGCAGCGCGCGCTGATTAACTTCTTCCTGGCCGAAGCCAACAAAGCCGGCTACACGGAGATCATGCCTCCTACAGTGGTTAACGCCGCTTCGGGTTACGGCACGGGACAGCTGCCTGACAAAGAGGGACAGATGTACCACTGCGAGGTGGATGACCTGTATCTGATCCCTACAGCTGAGGTACCTGTAACGAATCTCTACCGCGATGTGATCATCGACGAGGACAAACTGCCTATCAAGAACTGCGCGTACACCGAGTGCTTCCGTCGCGAGGCAGGCAGTTACGGCAAGGATGTACGCGGCTTGAACCGTCTGCACGAGTTCTCGAAGATCGAGATCGTGCGCATTGACACACCGGAGCACTCCGACGCTTCGCACCGTGAGATGCTCGCGCATGTTGAGGGACTGCTGCAGAAACTCGAACTGCCGTATCGTATCCTGCGTCTGTCGGGCGGTGACATGTCGTTCACGGCTGCGCTGTGCTACGACTTTGAGGTATATAGCGAGGCGCAACACCGCTGGCTGGAGGTCAGCTCCACCAGTAACTTCGACACCTACCAGGCTAACCGCCTCAAGTGCCGTTACCGTCGCAACGAGGATAAGAAAGTGACGCTCTGCCACACCTTGAACGGTTCGGCGCTGGCACTGCCGCGTATCGTGGCTGCCCTGCTGGAGAACAACCAGACCGAGGAAGGTATACGTATCCCCGCAGCCCTGCAACCGTACTTCGGCGCGGATATGATTCGCTAATAGAAAATAATGAGGACTGCAAGACTATGATTGAGTCCGCAAGTCCGACATCAAAGCAAACAAGCGGCATTGTTGCCGCTTGTTTTGTTTCTATCCCAGTTTGTCCGCTATGTCATCAGCCTCTTGCAAGCCAAGTTTCTGCCGGATTTGAGTCTTGCGCTGGTAGATGGTTTGCAGACTCTGGCGAGTGAGCATGTTGATCTCCTTGGTGGAGAATCCCGCCCGGAGCAAACAGCACAATTGTATCTCTTTCTCGTTCAAGGTCTCTCCATGACTACTCATCAGCCGGCTGTAGAAACCGTTGTATGCGCCATCTATCGTGCGGTAGATGCTCTGCCAGTCAATCAGCGCGGAGGCTTTGGATTCATTGATAGCGGTGAGTTGCGCCAGCAGATGCTGGTTGGCTTCAGTAGGCACACCGGCAATCGTGCGGATTAGACCTAACTGCCGCAACATGAGTTGCTGCACATCCGCCTCGGCTGAGTTATGACGGGAAAGGAGGTTGCGGAGTGTTTCTATCTCCTCCTCTTTCTGCAACAGTTGCCTTTTGCGGCGGCGGTTGAGTCCCCAAACCAGCAGAATAGCACCTGCTCCCGCAAACAACAGAACAACGATAAACAACATCTGCCTCTGCCTGCTGATGGTCAGATACAGGTTGCGCTCACGCAAGTCGCGGATAGAACGTTCCTTGGCTTCCGCCACGCGAAAACGCACATAGTCCTTCTCCGACCAGTGGTTATGATATTGTACCAGCGGGAAAAAATGATACGCTCCCTTTTGCGCATACTCCAGCACTTGTCGGTGCGCTAAGAATGCCGCTTCTGTAGCCGGGTCAAACTCCGAAGACTCTTTGTATTTCGCAAACAACTCTTCCGCCTCGCGCATATACTGCTCTGCACACTGTTTGTTGCCCTTGTTCAGCCATATGCGCGACAACGAATAGAGACTTTCCATCTGCAACCAGTTTTCCGCCTTGCGGTATTGTTCCGTCAGATCTTCAAGCATTCGGATAGCTCGGTCGGTCTGCCCGATTTCACCTAACAGGTCGGCATAATTACGGCGAACGACGTTCACAACAAACGACGAGTCGGCAGCATTGGCAATAGCTTTTTCGAAGCATTGCTCCATCTTGTCGTACTCGCCGAGCGAGAAATATACTATCGCAAGGGCGTTATACACGCGCTCTACCTCGTCCAGATGGATTGCCCTGCCGTCGTCGAGTGCAATGAGCGTTTCAGTGTAATCGCGCACGAGTTCGAATTTATAGTCGCGCATCGCAAGTTCCGCTGACACGCGCAGCACAATTACCTGCCACAAGTGTTCGCCTGTCAGTTCAGCCACCTCGTCGGCATAACCTTTCTGCCGTTGCAGAACCATTTGCACTTTTTCCTTGTCGTTGTTCCACCAATAGTACATCGCCTCGTCCAAGCCGGACAGGATCAAATAGCGCGGCAAGCTTTCTTCTTTGGGCAGAGCGGTTTTTCCGCCTACTGCTAAATCCTCCCATTGTTTGCGGAAATAGTCAGCCGCCCAGCAGATCATCGAATCTTCGCTGAGCGATTGCATGGAGTTGGCGTGCAGATCGCAGGTGATAAACCAGTATTTAGCCAGGTGCTCGTCGTCCAACCGTTCAGGTCGCTCCACTTGCCGCAGCAACAATTCTACCGAATCGCGGTTACTATACAGCAATGTCTCCGCCGTCTCAATCCGCTCGCGGTCTCTACGCACGCTGCAACTTGCAAGCAGTAACAATGCCATTGCTCCTAAAGCCAACAGGTGAAGTTTGTTTTTCATCTTCTATTTCCTTAAAAACTATGCAAAGTTACTAAAAATTTCTCACTTTTGCAAATTCATATAAGCCTCTCACACCCATATATAAATTTTTACATCTCTACCACTCTATAAATCTGCATTTTAGCAGATGCAAATATAAATCGAAAAATTTGCATATAATATACTTTTTGTTGTAACTTTGCAGTGTTTTTCGAAGCTGAAATGTCATGATGTTCGGCAGGCAAAACAGGCAAATTTATCCAAAATATCAATAAAATGAAACCAAAATTTATCATTATCGGATTGGTACTCGCAGCAGCACTTTCGATGAGTGGGTGTATGCCCGGAAGTGAGAAGTGGAACATCCACATTGCGGCACATTGCTACATCAAAGGCGGTGGACTGCAAGAAGGTGAGAAACTGATTTTTGTCAATGGTATTCAGCGCAAGTGCTTGCGTGAATGGCAGGGGCAAATGTGTAAGTATGTGGCGGTTAAGTACACTTTCCGCAAAGCGAACGGCAATCTGGATCAACGCATCCTTCATCTGCTGATGACCGAGCATTGCGACAGCATCGTCGATTGCAGTTACGACGACAAAGCGGAATGGGTCAATGACAATGATCTGATGATGCTGCGGGACATCTTTCCGCATGGCGTTTTCGGTGGCGAACGATAGTGTATCACCTTATAATATATAATAATATGAAAAATGAAATTAATCGTGCCCTTGTGGCTAAGAAAGCAAAGTATTTCTTTATTTCTCTCGCGCTGATATGCGCAATGAGCAGTACGGCACAGAACACAAACAATGACACGTTACAAGTGGACACAACCATGTTTAGATTAGCGGAAGTAACGGTAGAAGCACAGAGCCTCATCCAAAAGGTTGACAAGCAGGTTTTGTTGCCAAACCGCGAGCAACGCGAAGCCTCGCACGACGGTATATCGCTGCTGCAGAACTTGCAGATTCCGCGTATCGTGGTGAGCCCTACGGACAACACCGTCAAAACCCTTGCCAACCAAGACGTGCAGCTGCGCATCAACGGCATCGAGGCAAGCAGTTCCGAGGTCATGGCGATTAACCCCAAAGATGTCATCCGTATCGAGTACCACGACCAGCCCGGTGTGCGCTATAACGGAGCGGCAGCGGTCATCAACTACATCGTGCGCAAGCGCGACACTGGCGGTAATATGATGCTCAACGCGTCTAACGGCGTAACAATGCCCGGCTGGGGCGAGTACCATCTGTCGGGTAAGGTCAACTTTGGTCAATCGTCGTTCAGTCTGCTGACGCACTACTCTCCGCGTGATGTCTATTGGACGCGCACGAACGCCGAGACGTACAATTTCAGTACAGGCACAATTGAGAACCGCGAAGTGGGCGAACCGACACGCTTCAAGATGAATCCGATGAACATCGGTTTGACTTATAACTGGACGAACGGCGACCCTGCCCGCGGAGAGCGGATAAAAGACGTTCTCAATATCACGTTGCGCGATTTCATGATGTTTACGCCGCAATCGAAGACCAATCGTGATTCGTACTTGTATCAGGGCACGGACAGTTTTGCTATCCATGACCACGAAAGTAGCAAGTCTATTTCGCCGTCGTTGGACATCTACTACGAGCACAACCTGCCGGACGACAACCACCTGTATTTTGACGTAGTGGGCACGTATATCAACAGTAGCAACGACCGCCGTTTTGAGCAGTTGCCGCTTGGCGAGACGGTTGCCGACACAACGGATGTGACCTCTCGTGTGCGCGGTAACAAATACTCGCTCATCGGCGAAGCTATCTATGAGAAAGAATGGTCTATCGCCCCGCGCGAACAAAGTTCTTCGGGGACCCCGAATAATATCGGTTTGACAGTCGGCGTGCGTCACAACCAGCAATGGGTCGAGAATACCTATCTCGGCAGTGCCGATGCCACGGTCAATATGACCACCGCCGAGACCTACGCTTTTGCGGAAGTGCAGCAGCGCGTCAAGCAGTTTTCCTATGCCGTGGGTATCGGTGCTATGCACACGTATATCGAGCAAGGCGGGCAGAGGCAGTCGAACTGGATTGCCCGCCCACAACTGACGCTGAGTTATGATTTTGGCAAGGGCGTGTTCTGGAAATACAAAGGTTATGTATCCGGCTACCAGCCATCGCTGTCTGCTATGTCGGATGTGACGCAACAGATTGACAAGTACCAGATTCGTCAAGGTAATCCGGACTTGAGGCCGGTTATGTTCGTTGCCAACGAGATGCAGTTGTCGTGGCAGTCGAAGTATGTCAATCTGAATGTATGGGCAAACTACTCGTACGACCACAAGCCTATCATGGATGAGACCTATGAACAGGTGATTGATGGAAGGCCGATGGCTGTGCGCACTTACGCCAACCATAGAGGTTTTCACCGTCTGCAAGTAGTGCCGAGTGTGCAAGTACGCCTGCTGCAGAATCAATTGATCTTTACCGTTGCGCCGTTTGCCAATTATTACGTCTCGCTTGGCAATTCCTACACGCACAAGCATTTCAACCCGGGTGTCCGCGCCAGTTTCATGGGCATGTACAACGGTTGGCAGTTCTTCGGCGAAGTAACCACGCGCTACAACAACCTCTGGGGCGAGACGCTGGAGTACGGCGAGTTCTATCACCATATAGGCGTGGGTTACAATGCCGACAAGTGGGGCGTTCGCGCGATGCTGATGAATCCGTTCTCCGTAAAAGGATACAGTATTGATACGAAAGATCTGTCAGCCCTTGCACCTAACACGCAGCATGCAGAGATGCGGGACTTCCGCCAGATGTTGATTCTTAACTTCCATTGCAACCTCGATTTCGGTACGCAGCGCCGCGATTCCGGCAAACGTATCAACAATGAGGACAAAGAGTCAGGAATCCTAAGCGGCACAAAATAGCAGTCGCGTTTCGCAACGCGGCTGCTATCCAATCGCCAACAATTCAACAATCCACTAAATCAGACTTTCGGAAAGGCGTCTGCGACCTTAATTTTTTTTCACGCCTTGATAGTCCTCAACGGTTTTGGTGGAGATGGTGGTTGTGACCTTGCTGGAGTCGGTTACCTCGGTGTAGGTAGCTGTTGAGGTCACGGTGCGTGTGGCTTTGCAGGCTAAATATGTCTAGCCGGCACGCCTACTGAAGAACAGAAAGCTCGGATGGCTTGCTTACGGTTTTTCCGCACAGATGACGGAAGCCGAGTGCGTAGCCGAACTGTTCAAGATGTATCAGCAACTGACAAGCAGCGAGCGATAGACAGAGGACGGGCGGCGGAATACCGCCTGAAACAGAACACCGCTGCGCTAACAAGCAACAGGGCTCTAATAACAAAACACCGCGGCGCTAACCAAACCACTCGCCGGGTCATCAGCGAGCACTAAACGACTGACAGAACGCACAAGACAAGACACTCAACTAATCACAGAACACCGAGGCGCTAACAAACGACAGGACTCTAATAACAAAACACTGCTGCGCTAACCCTGCCGCAAATATGCGACAGAAGGGGAAAATGTAAAATAATAATGACGGGTTACGGGCGGCAAAACGAACGCTGCTGAACAGATAACTGCGGCAAGAATGCCGCAGAAAGGAACAACCCTACGGGGGAAGAAGAATACGGAGGGATACAGGTTATGGAGGATGGCGGCAAAACGAACACTACAGAACAGATAACTGCGGGAATGCTATGGCTAATCTATATCCGAGCAGCATGAAAATCAAAAATCCCTACGGTTGGTGGCCGTAGGGATTTTGGGGAAAAATAGCAGTTCAACACTGCAGTTGAGCGCTGCTGTTCAGTTGACGATTTACAGCAACTCGACACTGCGGTTGAGCGCTGCTGTTCGGCGGACGATTTACAGCAGTTCAACGCTGCAGTTGAGCGCTGCTGTTCGGCGGACGATTTACAGCAACTCAACGCTGCGGTTGAGCGCTGCTGTTCGGTTGACGATTTACAGCAACTCGACACTGCGGTTGACGAACTTAGCCAGTGCTTCGCCCTTGAGCAGACCGGAAGCTCCGGAAAGCCAGCCGCATGGCTGAAAAGGAATAGTTGATATGCGCTTATTAAAGGTATTAGTTAAAACATAGAGGTATATGCAATAATCCCATTCAATGCCACGCGGCTGAATGAAACAAGTGTTGTCCTATACCAATGATACCATACCGCACAAAAGGTTACATGTCCCTATTGCAGCTTGAACAATACCGGAATAGTATATAGCACATTGACCAGTTCACCGTTGTCCTTTCCGGGTTTCCAGTCCGGCATAAGGCTCACGAGACGTACTGCCTCATCGTCAAGGCTCTGCGTGCCGCTGGACTGAACTACATGAGGTTCGGTCACTTTGCCTTCTTTGTCAACAATGAATGAACAAACAACCCGTCCCTCCTTACCGGCTTTCTCGGCATCTTCAGGATACTTGATATTCTCCATAATAAAGCTCATCATTGCCGACATGCCGCCCGGATATTCCGGCATCTCTTCCGCGTGGAGTTTAGGAAGATCTGATCGGAGAGTAGATAAGTTAATGTCTATTACACTCTCTCCATCGCTTGTGAGGACAGATGCCGTGTTTCCATTGCCTTGCTTGGTAATCGTAGTGGACATTTTCCGCCCATCAGACGAACCGGTTGTTGTAACCGTTGCTTTTCCGTCACTTGTCATGACATAGACCGTTTTTTCGCTACCGTTTTGAGTGATCTTGGTAGCCGTAGCTTTTGGGGTTGTTGCGCACATGCATATAGAAACGAGCAGACAGGGTGCGCTGAATAATACATTCGTTTTCATTTTTGGTTAGTTTTGAGGATTATACATATTATTGTTTCCCGCAGGTCTGCAGCAATGGTACCAAGTTTCTGCGCCGTGCGTGTTTTCTTATTGCTTATGCTATTTTGTGAAAGGCTCATGATACTTGCAATCTCCTTGGCAGGCAGGTCAAGCAACACAAGGATGAGGAAGCGAATATCCTGTTCGGTCAGTTGCGGACTTACGGACTGCAACCTGTCAATCGTATTGTAGAGATAGGCATTGGCAGTCCGGCAGAACTTGTGATAGTCGCGCCATTGAAGGGTAACGATAATGTTTCCTTGCGACAATACAAGTTCTATATTCCGCTCCAGATCTTCGCGTGTGACAGCCGCTCCTGCTGCCGGTTTGCGACGCCTAATGACGGCCACCGCTATTCCCGCACTTGCCAATGCGATGAGCAGCAATAGCCACCATGACGATCTCCAACGGTTGTTCTGCACCTTTTCGTGTATCATCCTGCGCTGCAAGGTGCGTATAGCCTGTAGCATCGTAGCATTACCGTCCTCATTGTACTTCCGTTCGGCAATCAGGCTCATCTCCAGAACCGACAGCGGATAATATACAGAGTCGCTGGCAACAAGAAAGAGATCGGCTGCCTGGGCATATGCTTCAAAAGCAAGTGAATCTTCGCCCAATGCTTTGTACGCGTTGCCGAGGTGATAATGAGTTTTGGCGACCTCTTGCGTGCATTCTTGTGCGGTAAAGATCTGCAATGCCTGTTGCAAAGACTCCGTATCCGCATAGATGGTGGACGTCCTTTCCAGCGAGTCGGCACACAATAACACGGTTTCAGCCGAAGTTACATCCTCTTTGTTGATATGCGGAGCAGCGCACCCGCTTATGAGGGCGAAAACGAGACTATATATACATGCGCGTTCCATATATAAATGGTGATTTTTGTTATAGAGATACGTATCAAGTTCTTAAAGAAAATGTACAATTATCGTTCCAAAATCAAGTGCAAAGTTACGAAAAATATCCGATACATCCAAATTTATCATTGCGACAAATGATCTCATAACGCGCTATAAATCAGCCAGGACGAAAAATAATTAGCGACATAGCCCTACCCCGCTTGCGACAAAAAACAGCAAAACCGCCCAATTGAGCGGTTTTGCCTGTTTTTACCCTATTCATCCGGAGTCTTACAGCAACTCGACACTGCGGTTGACGAACTTAGCCAGTGCCTCTCCCTTGAGCAGACCGGATGCGAGGAACGCTATATCCAGCAGTTGGCTGACCTTGTCGTTGGCCTTAGCGGCATCGGTGTAATGCTGCTTGATCTGCTCGCGCAGAGCGGCAATCTCCTTGGTGAGGTCGCGTTTGGGCTCGCCAAGCTTGGCTTCGGGATTTTCGGGATTGCCGGCTTCGGGGGTTGCAGGCTCGCCAAGCTTGGCTTCGCTATCTTTTTGAGCAGCCTGCTCTTTGCGCAGGGCTTCAACCTGTTGGTTGAGATCGTCGAGGCTGTTGCCGGTGGCTTCCTTAATTTCGGCAAGCAGAGCTTGCACCTTCGGGTGAGCGATGTTCACCACGAGGTTGTAGGAGTCGGGCATCTGACCGTAGAACGACATGCCCTGCTGGTGAGCAGACATCTCTTTCATACGGCGCATCCACTCGTTCTGTGTGAGGAAGACCGGCAGCGCATCGGCACTGACGTTCTCGAGGCTGACCACGTAGTTAGCCTTGTCGGACTTAGGCAGCAGCCCTTCGAAGGTGTAGCGGAGCGCATCGGAGTCTGCCTCGCCAAGTTTGGCTTCGGGTTTGTCGGCCTTGGCAATCAGGTTCTCGATAACATCGCTGTCCACGCGGACGAAGCGGAGAGTGCCTTTTTTGTCCTCGCCAAGCTTGGCTTCGGGATTTTCGGGATCGCCGGCTTCGGTATTTGCATCCTCGCCAAGATTGGCTTCGGTATATTTCTGCTCGAACTGGCTCATGGCGTGTACGTCCAGTTCGCCGTCCATGAGCAGGACATCGTAACCCTTCTGTTTAGCACGCTGGATATAGGTGTACGAGGCATCGGCATCCTGGGTGTAGAGCATAATCAGGTCGCCGTTCTTATCCGTCTGGGCGTCTTTGACCTTGGTTTTGTACTCGTCGAGCGTGAAATACTGCTTGTCGACATTCTTCATGAGGGCAAAACCGATAGCACGGTCGTAGAACTTCTCGTCGGAGAGCATGCCGAACTGTATGAAGAGTTTGATGTCGTCCCACTTCTTCTCGAAGTCAGCGCGGTCGTTCTTGTAGAGTTCTGCCAATTTGTCAGCCACCTTCTTGGTGATGTGCGAAGAAATCTTCTTGACATTGTTATCGGACTGCAGATACGAGCGGCTGACGTTCAGCGGTATATCCGGGCTGTCGATCACGCCGTGTAGGAGTGTCAGGTACTCGGGCACGATGTTCGAGACCTCGTCGGTAACGAAGACTTGATTGCAGTAGAGCTGAATCTTGTTGCGGTGGACGTCGAGGTTGTTCTTGATCTTCGGGAAATAGAGGATACCTGTCAGGTGGAACGGATAATCGACGTTGAGGTGGATGTGGAACAGCGGCTCGTCGAACTGCATAGGATAGAGTTCGCGGTAGAACGCCTTGTAATCCTCCTCCTTGAGTTCAGCGGGTTTGCGCGTCCATGCCGGTTTGGTGTTGTTGATAATGTTCTCCTCGGCGGTGTCGACCTGATTGCCGTCTTTCCACTCCTTCTTCATGCCGAAGGCGATCTCCACAGGCAGGAACTTGCAGTACTTCTTCAGGAGGCTTTCGATAGTAGCGTCCTCGAGATACTGGCTGAACTCGTCGTTGATATGCAGCACGATGTCCGTTCCGCGCTCAGCTTTGATGGTTTCCTCCATCGTATATTCGGGATTGCCCTCGCACGACCAATGAACGGCTTTGGCATTGTCGTCATAGCTCTGCGAGAAGATCTCGACCTTGTCGCTGACCATGAAAGCGGAGTAGAATCCCAGGCCGAAGTGCCCGATGATAGCTTCGGCTTTGTCCTTGTACTGGTTGACGAACTCCTCAGCCCCGGAGAAAGCGATCTGGTTGATGTACTTATCGACCTCCTCGGCCGTCATGCCTATACCATGGTCGCTGACGGTGAGTGTTTTCTTAGCCTTATCAATACGTACGCGTACGCGGATGTCGCCGAGTTCGCCCTTGAACGCACCGGCGGTGGAGAGAGTCTTGAGTTTCTGCGTGGCATCCACAGCATTGCTGATAAGTTCACGAAGGAAAATCTCGTGGTCGGAATACAGGAATTTTTTGATTACGGGGAAAATGTTGTCAGACGTTACCCCAATGTTACCTTTGCTCATATTGTTGATGTTTAAGTGTTGACTGTTATTCAATTGGACTAGACGACTAGAGGACTAGATGACTAGACTACTAGACTACTAGGCGGCTAGGCGGCTAGACTGCTAGACTACTAGGCGACTAGGCTACTAGATGACTAGACTACTAGACGACTAGGCTGCTAGGCGACTAGAGGGCTAGGCGAGTAGCGAGTAGCGAGTAGTAGGAATAGCCTATTCTGTCAAATGTGGTGCAAATATCGTTCCAAATACTGCCAAACTGACATTATGGCATAATTTTTGTAGTAAATTTAAGTGAGCGACACGTGTGTTCTGCCAAAGTCAGTTACACGGGTTTTGCCAAAGAATCGTACAAATAAATTAAATCGTATAGCATCATGAAACTAACCGTTCAACCATTGAACTTCGAGATTGCCAAGCAGCTCGAAGACTACATCAACAAGAAAACCTCACGTTTTGGTCGTCATCTTCGCGAGAACGACGAGTTGAATATCCGTCTGTCAGTGGTTAAGCCCGCCACGAACCTGAACAAGCAAGCCGATGTACGTATCGGTGACCTGTTTGCCTCGAAGACCTGCGACACGTTCGAGCAAGCCATAGCCGAGGCGTTGGATGCTCTGGATGCCCGCATCGAGAAGCGCAAAGAGAACGCGTAAAGAGTCCGGCCGACAGGCAATCACACAATAATCACTCAATAACCGCCCAATAATCACCCAATAAAGGTCGCATGCAAGTTCGGCTGAATGGGCATTTGCGGTCAACGAGTGGCGGATAAACGTCAAGAACGTACAAAAGAAAGGCTCACCCCAAGAGGTGAGCCTTTCTTTTGTGTGGCAGGTACTACTCTACCCTGCTTAGAACCTCGCAGGTGCGGGATCAGGCATTTCGCCCGTAGGTGCCAACAGCATCAGATACCTTTCGCCCTGCAGGACGAACACATCGGTACGCGGAGTAATGTATTTAGCACTATTGTGTTGCATAATCGTCAGTATTTAGAGGTTGGTGATTTTCTTGCCCTGAGCATCGAACAGCATGCCGTCACGCAGGATGAAGAGTTGTCCGTTAACAATCATTTTCTCTGCAAAAATCGCGCCATGTTTGTCGGCATCGACCGCCTCAACGCCTGTGGCTACATTTTGTACGCGTCGAACGACTTGCAGTGCGTAGGAATCGTCAGCACCGGCATTGAGGTCGACCGTATAATCGCCCATGTTCATATCCCATACGATGATGCCGTTGCGCGTCAGGTAAACATCGTCTGCCGGCTGGCTGTCGATCGAGAGCGTATATTCGCCGTCAGCGGGCGCAAAGATATGCATCGGTATGATAGCCTGATTGTCGGTATACGTTGTGCAGACAGCGCATAGGTCAGTTCCCTTGGCGTTCGTCCAGAGTCGTGCGAGGGTTGTGCCAGTTGTGTTCCCCATCTTCTGCACATCGCGTCCGATGGTGTAGGTAGGTTCAGCCTCGTCGTCGCAAGTGATGAACAGGTTGTCGCAAAGTTTGCCGTCAGCGTTGAGCGACAGGCAGAAGCTGCTGTTGCTGTTCTGCTCGCGTTGCGGAGCACGGCGTATAGTACCGTTGCCCTCTGATGTGAGGTTGAGCTCGCTGCCGTTAGCGGCTGTCTGCACGAAGTAGGCAGCTCCTACGGCGAAGGAGAGCGATGCGGAGTTGAAGCCCGTGTACGTGTTCGATGCGTGGTCGTAGATTTGCACGAGCGGTGCTTCGTCGAGCGTGATGTAACTCATCGTACCGTTGCCGAGGCTGTTCCACCCGCGGTCAACCGTTTCTCCCTCTGCCGAAGCCTGCAACTGCTGCACCATGCTGGTGTTGAACTCGCCGGCGTCCGTCTTGGTAAAGCGGTAGCGGTTGATGGCGCACTCGGTGGTCATCGTGTAACCAATACCCGGCTGCAGGATGCCTGAATACTTCTTCCATCCCTTCTGTCCCTGCGCACGCAGATCCTCGTGGTACGCCATGACAGCGTAGTTGACGCCGTTGGTGATAGCCTTCCACTGGCCATTGTCGTATCGCGAAACGCCACGCATCACGTCAACGGGGAACGGCACGGCAAACGTGTACCATCCGTAGCTGGCCTGACCTGACGGGTCGAGGTCGAGTATGAAGTACGCGTGCCCTTGCGTTGTGAGTTTACCTTGTCCTGTAACCTGACCGGACTTAGGCTGCTGATTGGCGTCAAAGCCCGAGTACAGGGTGAAGTCGTTGACATTGACTGCACCGTTGCCGAGTATAAGCTGTCCGCCCGCCTCGACGATGATGTTGCCGTAGGTAGTGCGAGAGAGCGAATTGCCATCTCCGACGGTCAGTTTGCCACCATCCTTGACAGTCACGGTCTTTCCTTCGTTGATGGTCAGTCCGGCAACAGTATTCGCAGTGGTTATCTCGATGTCACTATTAATAACTACACGATCGGTAGCAGTAGGCAGGGCGCCAGTTGACCAGTTGTCGGTGTCGTCCCAAACGGAGTTATCGCCCGTATAGATAGCACCTTCGATTACTGTTACTACAAAGTCAGCCGTTGTCTCGGCGTAGTAGTTAGTCTGCGCCTTCGTAGCACGGATAGTGTAGTCGCCCAATGCTTCAGCAGAGAACATATTGGCAACTATCATTGCTGTGGCAGCGTTGTCGCTAATCACAGCGTACGTGATTGCGCCATTGCCTGTCTGTGACTCAATCAGGGTGCTCAGATCCAGTTCATACTCACTGCCCGGCATACTAACAACAACCAAACCATTGTTCATCGCCAGAGCAGAAGGAGTAAGACTGATATGGAACACTCTGTCAACCGACTCTGCAGCGTTATATACGCAGTCGCCTGCTTGCGAAGCACGGAACGTTACGTCACCGTTCTTCAGTATAGTTACTTCGCCGGTTGCAGGATTAACTGAAGCAACATCTTCACCGTTAACAAGCGAATATTCGATATCCATATTTGAAGAGGCTATTGCAGCCAGTACGAGGTTATCTGTGGTCAGCAGGTTTTGTTCTTGTGTCCAAGTGATAGCCTGATCACGTTTGATGGTTGTGCCAGTAACATTGATCTCCTTGAGAAAGACCTGGTTGCCGACGCGAATCTTCGCTTCATCCACCTCTGCGCACTCTGACGAGTACGTTACTGTTATCACTGTGCTTCCGTTGTTGCAAGTAGTGTTGTTGATCACTGCAGGCGAGACATGGAAGTCAGGGTTGTTAGTGGTGATCTGAATCTCTGTGCCGTTGTTAGGCATACTCCAATCGATAGTGAATGTTTTGCTTGCCGAAACCTCACCCGGGTAGATTGCCTTGTTGTCGGCAGTCTGGTCGAACACAAGTGTCTCTTCCGAAAGGTTAAGGTAGGTGTAGCGCGCAAGTTTCACGTTTTTATACCACTTATCAAGTGTCGCTCCAGTTTTTGCGCCAAAACGAATATGTGTAACGTTGTGTTCAGGGATGTTGAAGGGGCCAAAATCTTGATAACTACCTGACAAATTCGGCATACAAATATCTTTCCACGTGTTGCCGTTATCCGTTGAGTATTGTGCTACAAAATTGTTGACACCGAGAGAATGTTTCTTTGCACTGAACGAGAGTGATTTTACCGGTGCGCTCACAGATATGGGTGGATCAAAATGTCCCGTGAAGTCTAAGCCGCTTGTAGAAAAATTATGTTCGGTGTTATCATCTACCACATAGCAAGTTTCTTCAGTCTCTAACATCACATATACGGCAAATACAGCTGTTGCACTTTCGTAGAAATAGCTCTCGGGCTGCGTAACCTGCCATGTAGCCTCACCGCAAATGCTTGCGCTATAAACGGTCTTTAGATCAGGATAATAAGTAGCAACAGTTTGTCCGGTCAACTGCTCAACAGTAATCGGGCTAGTCGAGTAATTGGTATTGGTAGCGGTAAAGGTGAAACCATTATCATAACTATCTACCTCAATCTCGCTATGATAGGCCTCCTGACCTTTAACGAGGATGGTGTTAGCGTGTTTGTTAACGGTTATGGTGCGCGTCTGCTCACCAGCATAGAAAAATTCAGTAGCGGGTTGCGTTACCTTGACGGTTATCTCGCCAGCCTGACCGAGGGTCAGTGTTGAGCCGGTCAGTGCAGGTGCTACAGCACCGCTGTTGTTGATACCAGATGGAACAAACGATACGAGTGTAAATGTCTTAGCCACCTCGTCGTTAGCACTCACCCACAGTTCATTCAAGTCTAACGGTTCGTCGCCTACGAGATACGACGCTTCACCGTTCCAGGAGTAGCGCGGTGCAGCAATATCCGTCCAGTGTGCCTGAAGCGTCACGTTGGCCGTAGGGGCGTAAATAGCATTCTTGGCACCTATATACTCGTCACCGATGAACCAACCTTCGAGTACCTTGCCTTCTTTGGTTGCAACCGGCAGGGTTATGTTCTCTCCTTCCCAAACAGCGTACAGGTTGACAGTTGCGCCGTTGGTTGCTGTCAGATTGTTGACATTTTGGCTATTATTGTATTTTTTAGCACCTGTTGCCGATTCTGCCCAACCGGTAAAGGTATATGTGGCAGTTTGTGAAGAAGTAGCGCACGTACCTCCGTTGGCGTCAAAAGTTACGGTATATGCACGCGTGAAACCGTTTTCACGCAGGTTCTGCGCCGTGCCGTAGGTGAAACCCTGGTCTGCCGTGCTACCGCCGGAATTGCCGTTGCCGTTGAAATGTACTGTGTACGTATTGGCTTGCCATTGTGCGTACAAAGTAACTGTTGCGCCGTTTTCGGTGGTAAGGTTATTGACTGATTGCCCATTGGTATACGATGTGCCGCTACCATTAGCTGCGGTATTCCATCCGGTGAACGTATAACCTGTACGTGTGAACGAGTTGGCAGTCAGTGTTTTATTAACATCGTACGTGCAGTCCAGCGTTGCCATTGTACCCGAACCGCCGTTGTTGTTGAACACGATTGTATAGGTATGAGGAGTGAACTTTGCGTAATATTGATCTGTGCGATCTTTTGTCGTTGTACTCGTTGAAAAAGAAGATTCTGTTTTTTTTGTTCCTGTTCCTGAAGTATCAGTGTACCATCCATCGAACGAATAACCTGTTTTTTCGGTTGCCGTAAAGGTACAATAGCCCCAGTTTAGACTACCAACTTTGTTGTAGTTATAACTTACAACTGCACTTCCCTCAGTTTCCAAAGTTTTAACAGCAATTAATGGAGACCACTTGGAAAAAACTTCCACCTTGGCTTTACCACCTTTTCCGCCAATAACAGCAGTCTTAGCTGTTAATGTTGCACCCCATGCATTGCTGCTCATCGCGAGCAGGGCAAGTGCTACTAACAGGGGTTTTTGAATGAATTGTTTGAATGTGTAAATATGTTTCATATTTGTTGATAATTTTCTGTTTGTTGTTTGTTTACTGCTGATTTTATGTTGTATAACATGTTTCTGTATTTCGGCGAAAATGTTCTATTTTTAATGCAAATCACAATAAAATGCAACGATTTATGCCAAAAACGGTTGCAAAGTTAAGAAATATATTTAATATATGCAAGTTTTTCGCGGACAATTTTTCGGAATGTATAAATTAAAACAACCTATTCGTAAAAATCGTACATTCTGCGACCTGCAGTATACAAATAACAGAGGATGGTTTGACACATAAATATCTCAAAGTTAAGCATATAAGCGTTGTGAGAGTTATCGGCAGAAAGATTTTCTGCACCAACTCTTGCAAATGTCGAAAAAAAGTGTTAACTTTGCAGTCGCAATCGGCAAATGAAGAAAGAATGACACACCGTCGGAACATATTGCTATTCCTGCTGCTGGGCATTGCTCTGGTGGGTTTGTTTTTGGCAGATTTGTGTCTGGGTAGTTCGCTATTCTCTCCGCGTGTACTATGGGCACAAGGCGACGGCGTGAACAGCATCTATCATCACATACTCGTCAATATCCGTCTGCCTAAAGCGCTGACAGCCATTCTGGCAGGTAGTGCACTGAGTGTGAGCGGCATACTGATGCAGACGCTGTTTCGTAACGCCCTTGCAGGTCCTTATATACTGGGTGTAAGTTCAGGTGCGAGTCTGGGTGTAGCGTTCGTAGTGATGTGCACCTCGCTGTTCGGAATAGTCAGTGCAGGTGCAGGTACAGTTGCCTCATCCGCCATCATCGGTTCGACGCTCGTGCTACTGCTGGTGATGAGTGTGGCAAGTAAGGTGCGCGACAATGTCAGTCTGCTGATAGTGGGTATGATGGTAGGCTCTATAGCCGGTGCGCTGGTGAACATCATGCAGAACATTGCCAACCCCGATGCGCTGAAATTGTTCATTGTGTGGACGTTAGGCTCGCTATCATCGGTAGGTTGGAGCGAGTTGACCGTGATGGCTATCGTGCTGCTGGCAGGTGCGGTGCTGGTAACTATCCTACTCAAGCCGCTGAACGGATTGCTGCTGGGCGAGAGTTATGCGCGCGCACTGGGCATCAATATCTCCCGCACGCGTTTGGGCATCGTTCTGGCGACCTCGCTGCTGGCGGGAGGCATAACTGCCTGGTGCGGCCCCATAGCGTTCATCGGTGTAGCAGTACCTCATCTGGCTCGAGGCATAATGCACACATCCAACCACCGGCTGACCGTTCCTGCTTGCGCATTGCTGGGTGCTAACCTGCTGCTACTCTGCGACTGCATAGTTTCGCTGGCATCGTATAGTCTGAGCCTGTCGCTGCCTATATCTACCGTATCGTCACTGGTTGCCGCACCGGTGATAATCTATGTGATACTGAAGCGCTGACATCCCCTGTCAACCGGTATTGTCCGATATCCAGAATCGCAGTTTTCGAAAGCCTATTGATAGGGCAAAAATATGTTTTGCAACACATTTCGCGATTTTTAGTGATAAATATTTGGATTATTCAATTATTTTTTGTAACTTTGCAGCCGATTTTGGCGCATGAGAGATTGCTTGTGTTATAAAATAACACATTTTGTGCGTTATACCGCGATTATTAATAACATAAAACACAATACCATGAAACGATTTTTATCCCTTTTATTATTCCTGTGTCTGTATATAGGAAGTAGTTATGCGACTATTGTCGTAGAGAAGATTTGGGAAACTAACACTAATCTTCCTGCCCAGGCAGATTGCAAACAAGGTGTAGGATGGGACGGCAAATTCTACATCCAAGACAAAACCAATTCCAAGATATATCTATATGAAAAAGGAGGTACAAAAACTGATTTCGCCACATCAGGTGCAGGCTATGGAATCGCTGTTGATGATGCAGGCAATCTACTAGTGCGGACTAACTTTTATACGCCTGCTGCGTTGATGATTTACCGCAAAGGTTCTTCTTCTGGCAAAACCATTTCTTTTACACTTGACGATGCAGCGGCAACTTATTATGTTACTGCAACAGGTGATATATTTAGTGAGGAGGGAGGTTATGCCTATTTCTTTTGTAACGGGAAAAAAGTTATACATTACGCAAAAATTGTCAATGGTGCTCTTTCTTCGGTAGGCACAATTGGAACAGATGTAGGCACAGCCAATAGTGCTTTAGGGTATGTTGTCACGGACCCCGATGGAAACTATTATGCACAAGATCGGTCAAACTTTCTCAACAAATGGAATGGAAGCACAAAAACATCCATTTCAACACCTTCTACACTAAAGAAAAGCACGTCAGGTGGTTGTTTTTTCAAAATAGGAAGTCATTTAGTGCATGCATATAATTACACAGGAAAGAATTACACAAGTGAATGGAAACTATATGACAGGAACGCTTCTGTTGAAATTCCTTCTTCTGAAGTACTCTATGCAATAAATAAGACCACAACTAACACGGCCTATGCTAACTGGCTCAATTACCAGCGTATAGATGCATATACCGGTTACATTTATCAATATTGCCCCAATGTTGGTATAGCATGTTGGAAAGTATATGATACTCCTCCTACTCTATCTGATGCAATGGAGGGTAAGACTATTCGTAGAAGCGTGTACTACGATGGACATCTATATGTACTAGCTGTAGATTGCATCAATGAGCCATATTTATACAAAGTAAATGCAGAAACGCAAACTATCGCCGCCATTTTACCAACTAATTTCTGTTCAGTAAGTAATAATGGCTACTACAAGTTGTCTGATATCGCCATTACTGCTGATGGCACACTAATCGGTTGCAACAACGAGCACTGTACCACAGGAAAAACTGCAGGTCAGTATTTAAAATTTTACAAATGGGATTTGAGCACATTAACAGGTGCAGAGTGGTTCTCCGCAGATGTCGTAGCTACAACTGGAGACCGAAATCCTGCAGCCGGTAATTTTGTAAATGCTTCTTCTGGTGCGACTATGGCATACAATGGCACCCTAGCTAATGGAACCATTTCATGGCGCGCACAAACAACAGGATCAGCAAATGGCAAAACAAGACCCGGTTATGCAACAATTGTTGATGGCGCACCAACCTATGCCATGTATAGTCAAGATAACTCTTTTTTAACCGCATATGACAATGTTGAGTTTGCCGCAGCACCGACCTCTGGACATTTCATTTTCATGAGTGACACACAAGCACCCCTTGAATTTTCAGCAGCAACAATAGCTACCAATGCAAGCACTCACGGCACATTCGCAATAACGGGCGTTCATAGCATTTCATTCCTTACTATAGATGAAACAAAATACATGGCTGTGCCATCAGCAGAAGGTGTAAAAATTTACGATATCACCTCAGGTTTGGCATCTGCGGAATTGGTTCATACCTTCACACAAGCCAATACGGCAACGTTCCGTTATGCAGCAGCCGTTCAAGATGCAGCAGACTTGGTAGTTTACTTCCAGACAGATGGGACTATCACCAAACTAACCGCGACAGGATTCTTCCCTGCAACAGCCGAAAGCATTACCCTCAACGAATCTACAATTTATTTACCCGTAGGAGGAACATTTACGCTAACTCCATCTATTCTTCCGGTGGAAGCTTCCGGGAATACGATAACATGGACAACCGGCAACTCGTCTATCGCAACCGTTTCAGAAGGTGTTGTTACGGCTGTTGCCGTTGGGTCAACGACAATTACAGCCGAGGTGGATGGCGAAACAGCCACTTGTACAGTTAATGTATGCGCACCTGTAGCACATATTCTGCCTTACGAATTGCGCCGCACCGATAACGGCAATGGCACATACACGTTTACTTTCAAATCGAACACTTCGGCTACAAGCGGAAAGATTATCTTCTACCAAAACGGAGTGAAGAAAGGCGAGGTTGCCATTGCTTCTTCTATTACAGCAGGCGCAAATGAAGTGATTATAGCCAAATCTGCCCTTCCACAAATAGAAGGAGTGATGACTTGGTCTGTTGAGCTGACTGGCGCAGAAAATAAAGTATTAGGTCTGCTTTCCAACGATGAAGATAAATTCCGATTCTATAATCTACGTGGCATCAGCGCAAATATATATCCAGATACTGAAGGGTTCGGCAACATATACGTAAACATGGCACTAAATGGCAGCAGCGATGGAACATGTGAGCGCACGAAAACACAGACAAAGGGTATTTTCCAATTCGATGCTGCTATGAATCTTAAGAACTCTACGAATGCTGGATATACCGGTGGCATCTCATGGCCAAATAGTTCAACTGCTCCTTTCCGCACTGCAGTTGGAGAAGATGGATTGCTTTATGTGAGTGGAGACCATGCATCCTTTGCGGGAGTATGGGTCTTGGATAATCCCGATGCATCCTCTGGCACGTTCCAAACGGTCATTAATGGCATTCAAGAACAAGGTTTGTGCATAACTGGTACTGGCAGCCAAAAGAAACTATATACAATAGAGAAAGGTTCTTCGGCTAATATAATGAAGTACTCTATTGGCACTAATATTCCTTATACTGGAGATGGTGTTTTAATTAGTACAGGAAATGACGCAAAAATAGCATACAGTTCATCCAGTTATACAAATATAGCTACTGATGGGAATGGTGGATTATGGTTATATCAATATAGGTATGCCGAAACGTCAGACTATCCTTGTCTTGTTCATCTTAATGTTTCCGGCTCTCTTGACTATGACTCTCATAGAGCAGAATTAGGAATTACAAATAACACGCGAGGAGGTTTTGCTATCAATTCCCAGAAAAATCTTTTAGCATGTGGAACCGGAGCAAAAGTAATTATTTATTCAGTCGGATGGAATGGTTCGGGCGCACCTGTTCTTACTAAATTGTACGACATCCCAATTAATGGCACTAATATTGACTGCATAACATTTGACTATGCAGATAATATCTATATCGGAACTTCATCGACAGAATATCTGTACGTTTACGCCCTTCCTACTGCCAATAACACGACCGAAGTGCCGGCGATGAGTTCGCTTACAGTTGAAGCATTTGACCACATCGATGTCAGCAGCGTAACTATCAACGAAGGTGCACAATCTATCGAACGCGGCAATACGTTTACATTCAGTGCTACCGTTCTTCCGGCAGATGCTTCTGATCCATCGCTCACCTGGGCTTCCGATAACACTTCGGTTGCAACCGTAAACGAAACGACAGGCGAAGTAACTGCCGTGGAAGTTGGTACTGCACACATCACAGCTACAGCTGATGGAGTAACATCTGTAGCGGTCACAGTTACCGTATTCAAGTTAGACTACGATGTAACTTGGGAGCCTAATGGTGCAACAATCAAGACAACGGCACCTGCATCCAACAATGATCTGTGGACACAATTCATGACAGACTATAATGCCTATTACGGCCTGAGCAGAGCAGTGAAACCTATTACTGATGTACGCGCGTTCCTCAACAATACCCACTGCATCGACTTTATTACCAATCCGGCTTCACCCTGGTGCTGGTTGGGCGAAATTATCATTCCTGCGGCTGAAGCTGCCGGACGTACATTAGATAGCGAAATGAAGTGCGGTTTCGATATCTACGCCTTCTTTAATCAGTTACCGGAAACAAGCGGCACTTATGGATACGGAGATTATACCATCGCCGGCCAGATTGAGAACTGGCTGCCGCTATGGAAAGAGGCAAACAACTACTTGCCGCCGACAATGCGCGCGACAGATGAGATGCCGGTTATTCGCAAAGGTAACTATCTGCTTGCCGGCTGGTATGATAACAGCTCGTTCACAGGAGCGCCGGTAACATCAGTAACAGCTGACATAACCCTCTACGCCAAGTGGATTGAACCTATTGAACTGGATGAGGCTTCCGCAGATAACATAACCAAGATTGAAGACAACGACGGTAAATTGGCAAATGTCATACTCAGACGTACGTTTGAGGCTACCGGCTACTGGTATACCTTGGTTCTGCCATTTGATGTATCAGCCGAACAGATGGAAGAAACCTTCGGCGCAGGATATGAGGTGACTGTTCTTGAGAGTTCGTACAGAAAGTCGGAAACAGTGATATACCTCAAATTTGTGCCACAAACATACATCAAAGCCGGTGAGCCATGCCTGTTCAAACCGGGTAGAGACACCGATGAAGCCATATTCCGCGGTGTAACGATTGACAATACGACACCTGAAGTAAATACAACCATCGTGAATATGGTAGGATTGTATGCTCCGACTGTTGTTACCCTGAGTGACAACAATTACTATCTGGGCTCAACCAACTACCTGCACGAGTATGTTGCCATGTACCAGAACACCAAGGGCTTCCGCGCATACTTCCACTTCAACGAAGCAATGGCTGCCGGATGTTCGGCACGTGTTGTATTCCGTGAGGATACGGCTACCGAACTGGAAGATCTGCCAGAGGTAAATACACCGGCTGTGCAGAAAGTGATTCGCGACGGGCAGTTGATCATTATCCGCGAAGGAAAAGAGTACACCACTCAAGGTCAACTTATTCAATAACCAATAAAACATTTGCAATCATGAAAACATATATTCAGCCTCAAATAGTTATTGATTATCTGGCGACATCCTATGCTATTTGCCAGAGTATAAGTTCAGACGGTAAAATATCAGGTTTCGGTGAGCCCGGTGGTGGAGGAGGTCCTCATTAAGGAATGATTAAAAACAATGACACTCATGGCATCAGCGGTGTAACAGCCGCTGTTGCTGTGTCAAAAAGTTGACGGATTTTATGATTTGATTTTCTTATTAGCGATATCAAGAAGCGTAAGGCACACATTCGGCACGATTGTTGCAGCAAGGGAAGCAACACCATTTCATTAAATTCTCAAAATTTAGGATTTTTTATCTCGCTTTGCTCGAACGATCGGCAAGAGCCGTGCAAATTTAAGATTTATGATTTACTGATAGTTATGAAGCGCAGTTATTTAGCAATTATTCTGTTGTGTTTGGCAGGGAGTCTGGCAGCACAAGACGTGTATGTCAGCCCGGAGACCTTAGCCAAGCGTGAACGGCGTAAGAACCTAACCGTAAAGGAGTGGAACACCAACGACAAGACCAAGACTCGCTGGCTTGACCGCGTGAAAGTATATGACGAGCAAGGACGCATAATCGAAGAGACAGAGTATGCGACTTATGGTCAGAAATGGCGCATCACCTACGAATATACGGATTCGATAGGCGGCAAGGTGCTCAAGGAGGTTGAGTACAGCGACAAGAACCGTCCATTCCGCATCCGCAAATATGAGTACAACCCCAACGGCACAAAAGCCAAACAGTACAACTACCTACCCAACGGTAAGCTGGAGTCGGTGAAGGTGTATGAGTATATCTTTGAGAAGTAGAGTGCCTACTGACTGCTGATAGCTGACCGCTTATGAAGGACATTGACAACATACTTGCAGCGTTTGCGCCTATCAGTCTGGCAGAGATGGATGGCGTGAAACTCATGAACCGCGTGGATACGAAGTTCGTGATACGTATGTCGCTATTGCCGGAGTTACTTCGTCAAGCCGAGGCATCGTACTATGTTCAGGAGATAGCAGGCAAACGCACAGGCGAGTATGACACGACATACTATGACACCGAGGATCTGGAGATGTATATGCGTCATCACGACAGGCAACTGGTGAGACAGAAGATTAGAGTGCGCACGTACGTGGAGAGCCGGTTGTACTTCCTGGAGGTCAAACGCAAGAACAACAAAGGGCGAACAAAGAAGAAACGTATCAGTCTGCCCGGCACGGAGTTGACGGCTCAGACGACAGGTCAAGGTAAGCAGAAGTCGTGGAGCGTGGAGGATTTTATAGCCGCCAAGAGTCGTTACCGGTATGAACAGATAAGCCCGCGGCTACGGACACAGTTCACACGTATCACACTGGTGAACAAACAAAAGACCGAACGGCTGACGATAGACACTACCCTATGCTTCACCAACATCCGCAGCGGAGCGCAAGTAAGCCTGCCGGAGATGGTGATAGTGGAGCTCAAGCGCGACGGCAACGTACCCTCGCCCATGATAGGCATCATGCAGTCGCTGCGCATCAAGCCGCTGAAGGTAAGCAAGTACTGCATCGGCACAGCGCTGACCACACCTGAAGTCAAACAGAACAGATTCAAAGCAAAAATAAGAAGAATAAACAAGACCATTGGTCTTTCTACTAACCAATAAGAATTATGCTACAAGTAGATTTAGCCAACCCGACGTTGGAGTTTACGGATTATGATCCCTCAATCGCCGCCGAGTATGGGGCATCGGACAGCATCAACTACCTGATGCACAATCTGGGTGACCTGCTGGGCATAGCAGACAACCTGATTGTGCTGCCGCTGATGTTTCTGTTTAACCTGCTGATGGCGTGGATCATCATCTACTGCATCTATTACAAAGTCAGCAAGCGCCGCGACTACTATGTGACGTTCATGTTGTTCTCGTCGGCGATGTTCCTGCTGCTATGGCTGATGCAGATACTGGATATCCAGACAGGTTTCGTACTGGGTTTGTTTGCCATCTTCGGCATGATACGCTACAGGACAGAGACAGTACCTATCCGCGAGATGACGTATCTGTTCATCATCATCGCACAGGCAGTGATGAACTCCCTGTCGTTGCATGCCGACAGTCTGGCTTGGCATCAGTTGCTGTTTGCCAATATTGCGCTGATTGCTTTGGCGGGCGGTTTTGAGTTGTGGGCAGCACGCAAGCGTACCGGCACGAAGGTGATCCTGTATGAGAAGATAGATAACATACGCCCAGAGAACCGCGAGGCACTGCTTGCCGACCTGAAAGAACGCACAGGGTTGGAGATAACGGATATGGAGATTGGTCACATTGATTTTCTGCGCGACGTAGCGTACATCAAGATCAAGTACCAGTTGGGCAAAGGCGAGGAGGATACTATCGGAACCATAACCAAATTCAAGCAATGATAGCCGGCAAGAGAACATATATCACGTGTGTGGGCATACTGCTGTTGTTCGTTGTGGCAGAGCATATGCAGGCACAAGGTCTGAAGTCAGTGGATGAGACAACCACTAACCTGGCTGAACTGCGCGTAGAGGCCAACTTCACCAAGCAATTCAGGGTGCGCAACCAGAGAATCAACCTGCATGTGAGCGAGGAGATTTATTCGCGTCTGTACGAGTCCACCTACTCCAAGCTTGCCGACGACACAGAGGCCTTGTCGCCGTATTTCCGTCGTTCGTACACTACCGTCGGTCTGAGTTATACCCCTATACCCTACCTGCGTATCGGTGCGGACTATACACTCAAGTTATATGGCAACAAGTTGCAGACATCCGACGGTACGCCGAACGTGACGAATGAGTTTCTGCGGCATCGATTGAGTGCTCATGTGACCGGGCAATATATGTCGGGCGACTGGAAGTTCTCGCTTCGCGAGAAGCTGGATGCGACCATACGTACGGACTCCGTCAATCTGCACGAGCAGCCACAAACGACACTGATTCTCCGTCATCGTCTGATGGCAACGTACACTGTGCCCGGACGACCGCTGAAGGCCTATGCCAATGTTGAGTTGTGGAACACGCTGAACCAACCCGTCAAGTACCTGAACACCTACGCCGGCGTAGATAAGGACGGTAACGCTACGGCATATGCCGGTCAAACGTTCGGGCAGTATCTGAGCGAAGTACGGGCACAGGTCGGTCTGCGCTGGCGTGTGGACAAATGTAATACACTGGGCATTGCCTACATGTTCATGTACGGTTATTCGCGTGATGTGAACATAACTAAGAACAAGAGCATGATTGAGTTGACGCACGCGACCAGTTACGGGCATTATATACTCGTGAGCTACGATCTGGAGTGGTAAACACAAAACCGCCTCCAAGTCACAAGACTAGGAGGCGGTTTTTGTGTATTTCTATTATTGTATTTCAGCAGTAAATACGTAGTGGAAACGATGTGTTTTGAGACTCCTTCGGAGCAATCCTAGACCTTATCAAATTTCACATCGCAGCAATCATTACATATTCAATAACTTACGAGTCAATTCTGCGCCATCAAAAAATCTGCATTTTGAGCGTTTAGTAATTTCTAACAAGGCGGACACTAAAACCTCTAGCAAGACTACCATAACTTTGCGGATCAAATCCATTCAAGCAGAAATACAAAACATTCGCGGTAGTTTCTGTATCGCGCGTTGCTGACCAATAAAAGCCATATTCCGATTTATGGACATCTACTTCATAACGAAAACCACAAGCAGGTAAAAACACTGCGTTCGCGGACTCCATCGCAGACCACTCCTCTATAGTATATGAATTATCTGAAAAGTTATTTGTATTTACAATGCCTCGGTGGGATTTGAGCCAATTATCCGGAAGAATTATCACGCCACGCACGCCATTCACGCTTCCCAAACCAAACAATAGGGCAGCATTAGCGCGAGACTCAAACAGATATACCCACTCGTCTTTGGTTAGAGTGCGCCACATATTGGCTCTATTACCTCCGTTACTAATCTTGTTTATTCCCCAATCAACAAATATAGGATAATCTTGCTCTTCTACTGATGACAAGGTAGGATTATTTCCTGTTCCCCATCCGAAAAGATCAATCCAACCGTCGTTAACTGGGGAAACATCTGCATTGGAAACTCCGACAGCATCGTATTGATTCTCTGCGAAACGCCAAGTGTTTGTGCTCGCTTGATACTGCACGTTACCTTGCGAGAATTGAACTTGTTTGTTTGCACTAACAGAGAATTTGCCTGGTAGTGCTCCATTTTTAGCCACTTGGCTATTAAGACCATTTTGTTCTGTGCAAGCAAACATACCTAATGCTGCGATTGCAATAAATAACAGTTTTTTCATAAATCATAAATTATTTTTCCCTTCTTGTACCTTCGGGGATTGGCTTGCTGTATTTGTTTTTGTATACATACAAAAAGTGGACTCGACATTGTCGTTCCACCTTATGAGGCCTTCGCATTGCCTTGTTGTATAGAACTGACAACGTTAAGCCCACAAAGAATATATTTACCACCATATACCTACCAGAATGGCACATATATAGGTATTAGCGGCCATATATTCCATGGGCATTTATCGTTGCTTAGTCTGACACAACAATTCTGAAAGTTGCGAAGTTTCATAAGGTCAGAACAAAGCGTATATAAACGCCTTTTCAATATGTCTTTCCCATTGTTAACGTCATCGGGTTGACGGCTTGCATTTCCCTCCGCAAGCAGGGAGGATGTTTATATAGTCTGATACAACGACACAGGACCTTCGTGCCAGCGCTTGGTCGATTCTTGCTCAAGCTGCTTGTACATGTCTGAGGCATATACCCGGCGCATAGCGTCCAGCACTGACACATTGTGGTGACGTGCATACATCTCTGCCACAGCCAGCACTTTGCCCGGCAGCAACAGATACAAATTATCCTGTGTTAATTTTCCACTCATTTGCGAACCTCTTTGGCATCAACAAAATGAAGCAGTTGTATTGCTTTCTCCGTATGGAACAACATTTGGTCAACCAACTTATACACTTTCAGCTCAGCCAACAGTGTCTCTTTGGAAATAAATCCTTGTTCGTACAAACCGAACTGCACATAGACATTATCATTGGCAACAGGACCGTACACTATATCGTAATCGTGTTGATACATTTCGTCTTGGCGATTGCGCATAACGAAATCTATCCATTCATCCGTCGGGTCATTGAACCATAAGACCTTGAGATCTTTCAATGCATCCTCATCAATCTCATACACATTGACATAATTGCATTGCCCCGGTGTCTTCAGTTTACGGAAAGCCCAATCATACGCCTGTTTTTCATCACAGGTAGTATAAAAACCGGAACCGTAGTCCAACGTGCGATTGGGTTCAATGATCCGCGGTTCGCGAATAGTCATATTACTTCCGTGATACAGTATCATTTCTGCGATTGCATAAATTCGTCGATGTCGTCAACAATCCATCGCTCGCCTTGTGTGTGCAGCACCTCGAAATTATCCAGCAAGTACTGCGTAACACCTTTGCTGTCAAACAAAGCTAGCACAGCCTCACCGATCATGTGATGACGCATTTTGTATGCCTCAACACAAAACGATAAAAAATATAATCTCTCGTTATCTCGCATATATAATCGTTGACTATGACATCACAATCTGTGATCTCAATCATTATGCTCCGGCGGAGTCGTAGATCCTGTAGTAGTCTTCTACTATTTCATGCAAGCCGTTGCGTTCGCACTGCTGGAGGATATATCCGAGTACGGCATCGTAGTGATCGAGTGTAGATTTCATAGCCTTACGGCGATCCTTGTCGAGGGAGTTACCCCAGACGATATACTCGGTGCACGTCTTGGCTACATCACGCAGGATAGGTTCGGCCTTGTCCTTCGCACCCATGCGCAGATAGAGCAGTGCCATGGAGGCTGCGGTATAGTCGTAGCCGACGTTCTTGCCGGGCAGTTCTTCAAACGCCTTGTCGAGCACAGCTGTTGCACGTTCGTAGTCATGACGGTTGACAAGCACCTCTGCCAGTTGAGCGAACATCATCCGATGTGTGCGGCACATACGCAGAGTGTTCTCGTCGAGGTAGATACCATCGGCATTGCAGTTGCCGTACGCGAACTTGTTCATCATATTGTCGTACATCTCTTCGACAGCCACACGCGGCTGGCCGTTAGGCGAGCGTGTAGGCGTGATACGATAAGCCATGCCCGTGCACTCGAAGTACGGTTCGAGACCCATGTAATAGTCTGGCCCCACGCTCACAGCGAAGTACATCGGACGCTGCCAATTGTTCTGGCTGAGCATCTCCATGATCATCATCTCCGAGCGGGTGAACCGGCGGGCTTTCTTCATCATGATCTGCGAGCTATCGGGAGCAAGGACGTAGAGTTGGTCGGACGGCAGGTAGTTCTCGCCCTCGCGGTTCTTGGTCTTTGGGTCATCTGAGCGCAAGAACTGGAAGGCTTTGCTAACCTCCAGCGGCTGCCCGATGCGGTTATCTGTCCAGACAACCTCGTTAGTGCCGGGCATGAAGTCTTTGTATTCCCACGAAATGGGCAGAGCAGGCGAGTCGTAGTACGGACGTTTCATCTGCGATATGTACCAGTCGGTTTGCAGGTACGACAGGTTGCACACGCGCAGGTCAGTACCAACGCCCTCTACCTCCTGATTGTACCACAATGGGAAAGTATCGTTGTCACCGTTGGAGAAGATGATACCTTCCTTCTGGCACGACTTGAGATAGTTGGCACCGAAGTCGCGGCATACGTACCGCTGCGAGCGGTCGTGATCATCCCAGTTCTGTTGCGCCATGAGTGCAGGTACACCCAGCGTAACAATCGTGACGAGTAATGCAGCCACAGCCTTGGCACTATCAGACTTGATCGATTGAGTAATGCTGTCAATTAGCGCCAGCACACCGAAGCCAATCCAGATACAGAAGGCATAGAACGATCCCGCGTACGCGTAGTCGCGCTCGCGCGGTTGATAAGGTGTCTGGTTGAGATAGACGACAATCGCCAAGCCTGTCAGCAGGAACAGCAGCGCTGTGATCGTGAACGAACGCAGACCGACATAATCAGTGATAGACTTAGTCAGGCCGTTCAGTTTGACTTGCTTTGTGCCCGTCTTGGTAGCCTGCCAAACGAGGCCGATGAGTCCGAGCAGCAAAGGCAGCATGTAATAGACATTGTGTCCTTTGTTGTCCTTGAGTTCCGCGGGAAGCAGATCCTGGTCACCGAGCATGGCATTGTCAATAGCATGGAAACCGGTAATCCAGTTGCCCTTGTGAATCTCACCGTAACTCTGCAGGTCGTTCTGACGTCCTGAGAAGTTCCACATGAAGTACCGCCAGTACATGAAGTTCACCTGATAGCGGAAGAAGAACCGGAGATTCTCGCCAAAGGTTGGCACATACTCCGTCTTCTGCTGCCCGCAGTAGTCGTACTTCACGCGACGACCTTTGATATCAGCCCACTCCTTGTAAGCGCTCACGTGCGAGGCTTGCGATGACCACATACGCGGGAAGAGCGTCATGAACTCGTCCATATAAACGTACTGCGTCTTGTAGCCGGTAATGGCGTAATGGTCTTTCTGTCCCTTCACGCGCGGTGCGGGCGCATACTGGGCGTGACCCTGTTTCTCCATAGGGATACACATGTTACCTCGTATCTCAAGTTTGACAGGGGCATTATATGTCTGTCCGTACAGCAGCGGTGTATCGCCGTACTGCTCACGGTTGAGATAATACTTGAGTGAAAAGACGTTGTCCGGGCTGTTCTGATCCATCGGTGTGTCGGCAGCCGAACGGATAACCAGTGCGGCGTATGAACTGTAACCGATAATAATAACAGCTATCATCAGGCTGGCTGTGTTCAGCAGTCGCGGTGAAACCAGTTCGCGCTTCATGAACAGCAATATTGCCAACGCTGCAACGATGATCACGCCTATGACAGCACTCTCGCGCAGGAACGGTGTACCTGCCAGCGTGAATGCCAAGAGGAAAGCAATGATCTGCTGTACGCCGATATTCTCAGCCTTGGCTGTGCTGACTATAGCCCAAACAAGTGCAGCCGCCAGCAGTACCAAATAAACTGCCAGACCCGTGTTGAATGGCAATCCCATGCCGTTGACGAATGCCAACTCAAACCAACCCGCTATAGTCGGCACGCCCGGGATGATTCCGTACAGCACAAATGCCAATATGCCTACCGACGCGAGGAATGCCAGGACAATTCCGCTCCACGAGAATTCGTACTTGCGGAAGTAATACACCAGCACGATAGCCGGGATAGTCAGCAAGTTCAGCAGGTGCACACCAATACTTAAGCCCATCAGATAAGCTATGAGAATCAGCCACTTATCAGAGCCCTCATCGTCAGCATGGTCGTACCACTTGAGTATGAGCCAGAACACCACGGCAGTGAACAGCGACGACGAAGCATACACCTCGCCCTCGACCGCCGAGAACCAGAACGTGTCGCTGAACGTATATGCCAACGCACCCACAGCACCTGCGCCAAGCAGAGCGATGATATGTGCTACGCTGTCAGGCGCAACAAGTTTCTTAGCCAAAGCGGTAATCGTCCAGAACAAGAATAGGATAGTGAATGCCGAAGCCAGTGCTGACAAAGCATTGACGCACATCGCTACGTGTGACGCATCGCTCGCAAACAGCGAGAAGAAGTGCCCCATCAGCATGAAGAACGGTGCTCCGGGCGGGTGACCTACGTCGAGTTTGTCGGCTGACGAGATAAACTCACCGCAATCCCAGAACGAGGCGGTGGGCTCAATAGTAAGCAGATACGTGACTGCGGCGACGGAGAACACCATCCATCCGACAATCACGTTCCACAACTTGAATTGTTTTTCCATATATACAGTTACATCATTCGTAATTAGTGACGATTAGATCACACCACTGAATCCCATGAACGCCATCGCCAATATACCTGCTGTAATCAATGCGATAGGTGTACCCTCCATTGCCTTGGGCACATCATTACGACGCAGTTGCTCACGCAGACCGGCAAACAGCACCAACGCAATAGCAAAACCCAGCGCAGTAGCCAAAGCGAACAGCGTACCGGTAAGCAGATTATGGTCGAGACCTTCGGGGAGCTTGTTCGTACCGTTAGCCACAAGGATAGCTACACCGAGGATGCAGCAGTTAGTAGTAATCAGCGGCAGGAACACGCCCAGCGCCTGATAGAGTGACGGAGAGATCTTCTTGAGTATGATCTCGATCATCTGCACCAACGTGGCAATAACCAGGATAAACAGGATAGTCTGCAAGAACTCGAGTCCGAACTTGACGAGCAACATCTGCAGCAGGTAGGTGACAATGGTGGCCAGCACCAGCACGAACGTAACCGCTGCGCCCATGCCCAGCGCGGTGTCGATCTTCTTACTTACGCCCAGGAACGGACAGATACCCAAGAACTGACTCAGTACGATATTGTTGACAAATATCGCGGAGATAAATATCAGGAAGTATAACATAAAGCCTTTTACGATTTAGTCAATTACCATTTTCTCTTTTACTTCTTCACGTACTTCTGGAAGAGTCCCATCAACAGTCCGAGAACGATGAACGCACCCGGGGCGAGGACGAAGAGCAACATGCCGAAGTTGTCGGGGTAAATGTTCATTCCGAAACATGTACCAGTACCCAGCAGTTCGCGGATGATACCGATTACCGTGAGCGACAGCGTGAAACCCAAGCCCATACCTATGCCGTCAAGAGCGGAAAGGCCGACGCTGTTCTTCGCAGCAAAAGCCTCTGCGCGTCCAAGCACTATACAGTTAACCACAATCAGCGGGATGAACAATCCCAACACGTCGTAGATGGCCGGTGTATAAGCCTTCATCAGCATCTCGACGATTGTAACGAAGGTTGCGATCACCACGATAAACGCAGGTATACGCACCTTATCAGGGATCAGGTTCTTCAGCAGTGAGATTACCACGTTCGAGCAAACGAGCACGAACATCGTCGCCAAACCCATTGACATACCGTTGACGGCAGAGGTTGTTGTGGCGAGCGTAGGACACATGCCCAACACCAAGGCGAACGTCGGGTTCTCCTTGAATATGCCGTTTAACAGAGTTTTTGTATTCGTAGTCATAGTCTGTGCCATTATTTACCTTGTGAAACAAAATCATTGGTTACCTGCTGCTCAGCATCCGTGCTGACGGTCTCTGTCTGCTCGGGTTCGGCTTGCAGTTGCCGGGTAGCTCCGGTGTTGACATAACTGCCGTTGAGGGCAGCATAAGCCGCGTTGACAGCGCTCAGGAACGCACGTGAGGAGATCGTAGCTGCCGTGATGGCATCCACGTCACCGCCATCCTTGCTGACGGTCATGTTGCCATCAGCTGTACGTCCGACGATGTTCTGTCCGGGTTTGTCGGCGTTCTTGAACCACTCTACGATATGCGTACCCAAGCCGGGAGTTTCCTGCTGCTCGAGTACTGCGTAGTTAACAATACGGTTATCGGCATCGAAGCCTACCATCAGTTTGATCTTCCCGCCAAAGCCGTCGGTTACCGTTTGTACGGCAGCACCTACATAGCGGTCAGTGGCATCAAAAGCGCGGTAGATAGTCATATCACCTGCCTGCTCAGCCTCTGCTATGCGCTCATAATCTGGCAGCACGGCAGATATAGCAGCTTGCTTTTGCGCCTCTTTCTGTGCATTGATGGTCGCCTCCGTCAGCATGTTCACACCGGCCAGTGCAGCACCGGCTACGATGGTGATGCACGTGAGCGACAGCATCATATTCTTGAGTGTACTTTCTAACTTTTTCATTGTCTCATATCATTTGGCAGCCAGTTGGCTGCAGTCTATTTCTTTACGACCTCACCAAATCGCTTGGGTGCTATGCGGTTAAGCAGAGGAACACAACCATTCATAATCAGTATGGCGAACGACATACCTTCGGGATAGGAGCCCCAAGTACGTATAACTACTACAATCACACCTATGCCTACACCGAAGATAATCTTTCCCCAGGCAGTCATCGGGCTGGTAACATAGTCCGTCGCCATAAATATCGCTCCGAGCATCACACCACCAGTCAGCAAGTGAGTGAGCGGCCCGGCGCCTATGCCGCAAGCACTGAGTATGCCGGTGAACACAGCTACCGTTCCTAGAATTGATACAGGTATATGCCAACTGATCACGCGAGTGCACAACAGGAATATTCCACCGATAAGCAATGCCAACGCACTGATCTCACCCAGCGAACCTCCCATGATATGTCCGGGCACGCAGCTGAGGAATGAGTCCAACAACGAGCCCAGTTCGAAGGGCTGATGATTGGCTACGGCGTTCTTCATCAGCGACAGCGGTGTAGCTGCAGTCTCGGCATCGAGATAACGTGTAGCAAAACCTTTAGCTACAGGCCACGTGGTCATCGCTGCCGGGAAAGATATCAGTAAGAACACACGTCCTACCAAAGCCGGGTTGAACAGGTTCTGACCTATACCGCCGAACACCATCTTACCTACTCCGATGGCAAAGATACTACCCAGCACAACCATCCACCACGGGAGGTTACTGGGCAGGTTAAATGCCAGTAGCAGACCTGTGAGCACGGCACTCAAGTCGCACAGCGACGGCTGGCGCTTGAGCATGAACTTAGTGATACACCATTCGGTCAGCACGCATGCGGCTATGCTGATCACCGTGGTGATAAGGGCACTCCAGCCAAAGGCAATCAGACTGACGGCAAACGCCGGCAGCAATGCCAGAATGACAAAGAGCATGTTTTTCTGCACACTGTCTCCGCTATGAACATGCGGAGCGGCAGATGTCAATAATTGAGCCATATACTTAATTTTCAAATAATCAAATTTTCAAATAACCGAAGGCTATCAAACAGCCGAGGCGTTACATCATTTCTTTGCGGCAGCCTGACGTTCGCGTATCATTGCGCCGACCTTGCCTTTGCCAGCACGTATGCCGTCCAGCAGCGGACGATGAGCCGGGCAAGTGAAG
>SAMEA3663077__coassemble_108_pt1 | contig 38355 bp, 30 predicted proteins | sample SAMEA3663077__metabat2_high_PE_010 | metagenome-assembled genome bin SAMEA3663077 (sample SAMEA3663077) | pig gut metagenome | biome: pig gut; feature: pig-associated habitat; material: faeces | place: France | collected 2012
CACCACCATCTCCACCAAGACCGTCGAGGACTATCAAGGCGTGAAAAAAAATTAAGGCGCCTGCTTTTTGTACCTTCGGCACGCCCCTTCCCTACGGGCGGGTTCCCTCCGAAGCTACAGCAAGGCAATGCGGTGCATTCGCGTTCGACAGATAGGCGCTACTGATGCCGCTTGGCGGCATGGGGCGCACTATCGCCTCCGCTTCCCCCATGCGAAACGCTGCGCTGGTTTCTTTGGGGACCCCAACTCGCAGAAAAATAATAGCTGACGCTATTCCTTTTTTAGTAGCATAGCACCGTCCTTATGCAAGCATAGTCCGCTGCTCTGCTACTAAAAAATGCACCTACGTGCAATTTTTCTGCGGGAATGTTTGCAAATGTGCATTTTTTTTTGTACCTTTGCACCCTGATATGTTAGAAGATAAAGTGGTTGCTCGATTGGCAGAAATTTATCACCCGTCAACTCAACCCAGAACGACCCGTACAGTTCTGGGTAAAAGGGGTGAGTGAATACCAGCAGCGGCAGTTGACTCACTTCCTGCGTACTCGAAGACAAATTAAATTATAAATACTGTGAAATAAGCAAATGACCTACAACGAACTGAAACAACGCACCGTGCGTTTTCTGCGCAGGCAACTCAGCCTCACGGATTATATCGATGCACAAGCGGCATCTGCCAACATCCGCAACAATATCCCTTTCCGAGGACCGAATATATATATATTGTTCGTGGCTATCGTGATTGCCTCTGTCGGATTGAACGTGAACTCCATACCTGTGATTATTGGTGCGATGCTTATATCGCCACTCATGAGCCCTATTATCGGGTTCGGAATGGGACTCGGCACACACGACACCAACCTGCTGCTGCAATCGCTCAAGCACCTGGGAATAATGTTCGCCATCAGTCTGCTGGCATCCACGCTGTACTTCTTGGTAACACCGCTGGAGACGGATAATCCTACCGAACTGCTGGCACGTACTAACCCGTCGATTTACGACGTGCTGATTGCGTTCTTCGGCGGTATAGCCGGTATACTCGAACTCTCGCGTAAGGACAAAGGTACCGTTATGTCCGGCGTGGCTATTGCTACGGCACTTATGCCGCCGTTGTGCACCGTGGGGTATGGAATAGCCAACTGGAACTGGCAATACGCCGGTGGCGCGTTGTATCTGTTCTTTATCAACTGTATGTTCATCGCCCTGGCAACGTACCTGGCGGTGAGGTTCCTGAACTTCCCTGCAATAGAGCACAAGACATCCTACAAGACGATTATCTCCTACAGCCTGCTAATTCTGGTAGTGCTAGTGCCCAGCTGCTTCAGCGCATACAATATAGTTATGGAAAACCGTTTTGCCAACACAGCACGGCACTTCGTCAAAGAGAACAAATCCATCGGCGGTACGTACATCTACGATTATACGACGGACATGAGTAGCAAGCCGTACACGCTAACCTTGCGTCTGGCGGGCGAGACATTGTCTAATGAAGCGCGTGCTCAACTATACGCCGAGGCGGAGAAACAGGGTATATCCCACGCGCAGTTGCTGTTTCTGGAAGATGCTACCATTGAGGTGCGCCGACTCAATGAGACTGAGATTATGCGCGACTGGCTGTCCACCACCGAGGCACAACTGCGCCAACGTGATGATTCTATACGCACACTCGTTGCACGGCTGGAGGCCTACGAATCGCAGGTTCTGCCGTCGGAACAGATAGCACAGGAACTGTATGCTCAATGGCCTGCCATAGGGCAAGTGACGCTCGCACGTGCCGATTCAACGGTGCTACTGATTGTATCGGAAAAAACAAGTGCGGCTGATTATGCCGCACTCATGGAGGAAGATCTCACCCGCATCAACAATTGGCTCGCCATACGCCTGCGCACACCGTCCGTAAGGATTATCAAGGTGAATGATAAATGACAATGGGCAGTTGACAGTTGATAGTTGATAGTCGATATTCTGTCTGCAATTATTCGTTAATCTTATCGAGTAGTGATTCCGCAATCTGGATGGCGTTGAGGGCTGCACCCTTGCGGATCTGGTCACCAACGCAGAAGAACGAGAACGAGTGATCATCCGCCAGATCTTTGCGCAGACGGCCGACAGCCACTTTGTCCAGACCGCTGCGGAAGAGCGGCATAGGGTAGGGCTCAACCAGTTCGCAGCCCGGTGCTTCGGCTATCGCCTGACGGATAATATCCAATGACAACGGATGTTGCAACTCGCACCACACAGCCTCTGAGTGTGCGCGCAGAGTAGGCACACGCACACAGGTAGCACTGACGCGGATATCCGAGTGCATGATTTTACGCGTCTCGTTGAACATCTTCAACTCTTCTTTCGTATAGTCGCCATCGGCAAAGATATCGATATGCGGTATAACGTTATACGCCAACTGATGTGCAAACCGCTGTACGGTAGGCTGCTCGCCGCGGGCTATCTGGTTATATTGCTCCTGCAGTTCTTGCATAGCCTGTGCACCTGCACCGGAGGCTGACTGATAAGTCGCTACATGCACGCGCTTGATATGACTAAGCGGCTCGATGGCATTCAGCACCACAGCCATGATGATCGTTGTGCAGTTGGGGTTGGCAATGATATGTCGGCTGCCTTTCTCAAGCGCCTGCATGGCATCCTCGGGGTTGATCTCCGGCACTACGAGCGGCACATCATCGTCCATGCGGAAAGCCGACGAGTTGTCAATCAGAATAGTGCCGTACTTGGTTATCTGCTCAGCATATTGGCGTGAAGTGGAGGCACCTGCCGAAGCAAAGGCGATATCTACATCGTCAAATGAAGTAGCAGGTGTAAGTTCTTCTACCACAATTGGTTTCCCGTTGAATATATAGGATGTTCCGGCACTGCGGCTTGAGCCGAAGAGACGTAGACTGCTGCACGGAAACTTTCGCTCTTGCAGTATCTTAATCAGTTCTTGCCCCACTGCTCCCGAGGCACCAATAATTGCAAGATTTACCATGTTATCATTTGTCATTTGGTAGTTCAATTATTCAAATAATTATACGTATTGTGCTGTGATTGATTTGTCTTTCATCGTGCGGAGCTCGGCAACTGTGCCTTGGGCAACAATCTGACCGCCGGCATTACCGCCCTCGGGACCCAGGTCGATAATATAATCGCAGGTGCGGATAACATCCAGGTTGTGCTCAATGATAATCACGGTGTTACCTTTGTCCACCAGTTTGCGCAAGACGCCCATCAGTACGCGCACATCGTCGAAATGCAAACCTGTAGTCGGTTCGTCGAGAATATACACTGTCTTTCCGGTTGACGGTCGCGCAAGTTCAGTAGCCAGTTTGACACGTTGACTCTCGCCGCCCGAGAGAGTGGTGGACGACTGCCCAAGTTTGATATAGCCTAAACCGACCTCTTGCAGTGACTTGATCTTGCGCAGTATATACGGTTGTGCCTCAAAGAACTCGACAGCCTGGTTGACGGTCATATCGAGAATATCGCTGATAGTCTTTCCCTTGAACCGAACCTCCAGAGTTTGCCGATTGTACCGTGCACCACCGCACACATCGCACGGCACAAAGATGTCAGGCATAAAATGCATGCGAAGCGTCTTGTAGCCGTTTCCTGCGCACTCTTCACAGCGTCCTCCCTTGGCGTTGAACGAGAAGCGGTTCTGCTTCCAACCGCGAATCTTAGACTCGGGAAGTGAAGCAAACAGTTCGCGGATATCAGTAAAGACGTTGGTATACGTGGCAGGATTAGAGCGTGGCGTACGACCAATGGGACTCTGATCGACATTGATAACCTTGTCGATATATTCGAGTCCGTCAATGCTCTCGTAAGGCATAGGCGCAGTCAGACTGCGGTAGAAATGTTGTGAGAGGATGGGGTAGAGCGTGCGGTTGATGAGGGTAGATTTACCCGAACCGCTGACACCTGTGATACACACCATCTTTCCCAGTGGCAGATGCAAGGTAACGCTTTTGAGATTATTGCCTGTGCAGCCTTTCAAGGTGAGCCAGGAGAGGTCGCTTTCAACTGACAGACCGCTAGCGCTGACAGAAGAGAGATTGTTGGGGCTGACGGATTTTTCCCCACGCAGATACTGCGCGGTGAGAGTGTCTGCTTTGAGCAGTTCGGCAGGTGTGCCCTGGAAGATCAGTTCGCCACCCAATCGTCCGGCACGAGGACCGATATCCAGAATATAATCCGCCTCGCGCATCATTTGCTCGTCATGCTCCACGACGATAACGGTATTTCCCATGTCGCGCAGTTGCTTGAGCGAGTCGATAAGTCGCTGGTTGTCACGCTGATGCAGACCGATGGATGGCTCGTCAAGAATGTAAAGAACATTTACCAGCCGTGAACCGATCTGCGTAGCAAGACGGATACGCTGGCTCTCGCCTCCTGACAACGAGTCCGACGGGCGGGAGAGTGACAGATAGGTCAGTCCGACCTGTTGCATGAATCTGAGCCGCGTCTCAATCTCACGCAGGACAGGCGTTGCTACAGCCTGCTGCCGTTCGGTGAGTCGGATAGGGGAGTTCTCGCCCTGAAGAGATGTGATAAACTCAAGTAACTGATTGATATCCATATCCGACAAGGCTGCAATATTCTTGTCGCCAATGCGGTAGGATAGGGATTCTTTGCTCAGTCGTTTGCCCTGGCAGTCAGGGCAGATAACGTCCTGCTCCTGCTGTTTGGGTTCATCCTCATCGGCTTCTTTGGATTTGTCGATATACTCGAGCATGCGTTTGTACCAATCGCTGTCGTCATGCACAATGTCGTTGAGTTCATCATTATCCGGCTGTACATTATTGAGCTCCGATGCTTTGATTCGTCCCAAACCTTTGCAACGCGGGCACCAACCTTGCGGTGAGTTGAACGAGAACGTGTGCGGCGCAGGTTCGCGGTAACTGATGCCCGTAGAAGGACACATCAGGTTACGCGACAAGAACCGTGCGTTCTGACCATCCGCCTCACAGACCATAATCATGCCGCCACCTTGCTGCATAGCTTTGTCAAGTGACTGATACAGACGCTTTTGCGTATCGTCAACAAATTCGCCGGAAAGCTTGAGTTTGTCAATAACAATCTCAATGGTGTGGTTCTTGTATCGGTCAAGTTTCATGCCTTGTGTGATCTCCACAAGTTCACCGTCCACACGCGCCTGAATGAAGCCTTTATGGCGGATCTGTTCGAACAGTTCTTTGTAATGACCTTTGCGGTTCTGCACAACCGGTGCAAGCATCAGCACACGCTTGCCGGCATATTGCTCAAGGATAAGACTGACAATCTGTTCGTCGGTATAATGAACCATCTTTTCGCCTGTCATATACGAATAGGCGTCAGCTGCGCGGGCAAACAGAAGTCGCAGAAAATCATAGATCTCCGTGATTGTCCCGACCGTAGAACGCGGATTGCGAACCGTAGTGCGCTGGTCGATACTGATAACAGGCGAGAGACCTGTTATCTTATCAACGTCCGGGCGTTGCATATTACCGATGTACGAGCGCGCGTACGCAGAAAACGTCTCCATGTAGCGTCGTTGTCCCTCGGCATAGATGGTGTCAAACGCCAGAGATGATTTGCCGGAACCACTTAGGCCGGTAACAACTGTCAGCGCGTATCGAGGAATACGTGCATTGATGTTCTTGAGATTGTGTTCGCGTGCTCCGCGAACCTCGATGAACGATTGTTGATGATTGTCGGATGATTGTGACATACAGAAATTGATTCCACAAAAATCGCGCCATATTTTAATATTTGTAAAATTTTGAAGAAAATTACTAAAAAATATCCTTAAAATCTTGATAAAACCTCGACAAAACCTCGGTGAAGTTGGACAAATATTGCACTTGACCATCATTAACTCTAATTTATGTTATGTAAAATAGGTTTTACATGTAAGTTTTACAAGAATGAAGTATTTGTGACAAAATGTCATGAATTTTGGTGTGAATGATTGTACGGCACATATTTTGTTACAATATAAATATGCGCGCACAAGATGTGCTTTGTTGTTGTGTGCGGAAATGAAACAAATTGACTTAAGGAGATTTATGAGACAAGATTTTGATGATTTAATGCTTAGTTTGTCGCTGGCAGGTGAAAACGGCGAGGAAGAACAGATTGTGCCATTGGTGGACGGTCAGGACAGTTCACAGACACAGCAACTGAAGACCGGCGATGTGGTGCCCGTATTGCCGCTGAGGAAAATGATACTTTTCCCCGGTGTGCTGCTTCCTGTTACATTGTCGCGCCCCAAATCCATGCGACTGGTAGAAAAAGCGTACAAAGACGAACAGATCATAGGCGTGTTCAGCCAGAAAAATACAGAAATCCAGGATCCGCAGGCAAATGACATCTACCCTATTGGTACGGCTGCACGTGTGTTGCGAATCTTTGATGTGCCTGACGGTAGTATGATGGCTATATTGGAAGGAACACAACGAATATGGATGAATGAATTTACGTCACTCACGCCGCAGATTATGGTTCGCGTAGATGTTACGCCCGAAAAGATGCCGTCAAAACGCGACAAGAACTTCCTGGCATTGGCAACGACAATCAAGGAACAGGCTGTATACATACTGGAGCGTGCCACCAATCTACCCCAGGAAGCCAAAATGATGTTACGCGGTATAACGTCCCCGGATATACTGATTAACTATATCTGCGTGAACTTCAATATGTCGATTGAAGAGAAGCAGAAACTGATATTGATGGAGGATATGCGTGTGCGCGGCGAGATGTTGCTGGAATTCCTTGTACGCGAGGTGGAGATGGTTAAAACGCAGGCAGATATTCAGGAAAAAGCAGCTGAGACTATGAACAAAGAGCAGCGTGAATACTTTCTGCACCACCAACTGGAGGCTATCCAGAAAGAGTTAGGCGACACAGAAGATGAACGATTTACGGCACTGAAGGAACGTGCTGCCAAAAAGAACTGGCCCGAACATGCCAAAACGGCATTTGAAGGTACGATGAAAAAGGTGGAGCGCGAGTCGCATCACTCGCCTGACTATCAGATGGATGTAACGTATCTGGAGACGATGCTCGACCTGCCGTGGAACGAATGCACGGAGGATAATTACGATATACATCAGGCCAAAGAGGTGCTAGACAAGGATCATTACGGCATGGAGAAGGTCAAGGAGCGCATCATCGAATATCTGGCTGTTCTCAAGCAGACACAATCTGCCAAGACGAAAGACACGAAAGCCCCTATCCTATGCCTATACGGCCCTCCGGGCGTGGGCAAGACCAGTCTGGGCAAGAGCATAGCTACGGCATTGGGCAGAAAGTACGCCCGCGTATCACTGGGCGGACTGCATGATGAGGCTGAGATTCGCGGACATCGCAGGACGTACATCGGTGCTATGCCCGGACGAATAATCAGTAATATCAAGAAAGTGCAAAGTAGCAATCCTGTGTTTGTGCTCGACGAGATTGACAAAATAGGCATGGATTACAAGGGCGATCCGACCAGTGCCTTGCTTGAAGTATTGGACCCCGAGCAGAACAGCACGTTCCACGACAATTATCTGGATGTGGATTACGACTTAAGCAAAGTTCTGTTCGTGGCCACCGCCAACTCGCTGGAAACAATTCCACGCCCCCTGCTCGACCGTATGGAGCTAATTGAAATGACAGGCTATCTGCAAGAGGAAAAAGAGGAGATCGCCAAACGTCATCTGATGCCTAAATGCTTGAAGAGCAACGGACTAAAATCGACTGACCTGCGCATCACCAAACGTGTGATGGGCGAGATAATCGACCATTACACACGTGAGTCGGGTGTACGCAGTCTGGAACGTCAGATATCCACTATTTGCCGTAAGGTGGTGACAAAGATTGCCTTGGAGGAGGATTATAACCACTCGCTGACAAAAGAGGATGTAGAAACCTATCTGGGCAAGCCCAAGTTCAACCGCGACATATGGGAGAACAACAACTATTACGGCGTAGTGACCGGTTTGGCATGGACTAGTGTGGGTGGTGAGATTCTGTTCATAGAGACGAGTCTGAGCAAAGCCAAAGCCCCGACTCTCACCCTGACCGGCAATCTGGGCGATGTAATGAAAGAGTCTGCGACTATTGCTTTGGGCTATATCAAGGCACATGCCGAGCATTTTGGCATATCGCAGAAAGATATAGAGACCCACAGCGTGCATCTGCATGTGCCTGAAGGTGCTATACCTAAGGACGGGCCGTCAGCCGGCATAACGATGACCACGGCTATGGTTAGTGCTTTCACACGTAGAAAAGTACGTCCGCGCATAGCGATGACCGGCGAAATGACACTCCGCGGCAAAGTGTTGCCGATTGGCGGTGTAAAGGAGAAAATATTGGCTGCCAAGCGTTCGGGCATTACGGATATCGTACTGTGCGAGGAGAACCGCAAGGATGTGGAGGAGATACCGGAGATGTACGTAAAAGGGCTAACCTTCCATTATGTCAAAGACATTGACGAAGTAATCGACTTTGCATTACTTAAAAAGTAAACTAAATGGCAGACCGCATCAATATAGTCGTTTCCGCAGAAGGATTGTACAAGGATAGGGGCAGTAAGTTCCTGGCTTTTGCCGAACCCATCACCGACGAAGAAAGTGCCAAGAAACGCATAGCTTGGTACAAAAAGAAGTACCACGACGCGCGACATGTGTGTTATGCTTACAGACTTGGCGAGAACCTCTGGCGGACAAAAGATGACGGCGAACCGCACGGCACAGCCGGCTTGCCCATACTTCGTAGTATTGATGCACGAAATCTGGACAATGTGCTGGTTGTGGTTGTACGATACTTCGGTGGTACGCTGCTTGGCACTGGCGGACTGATGGTGGCCTATCGCGAGGCAGCATGCGATGCTCTGGATAAGTGCATATAGACCGTTACTCCGGTAGAATTAAGAATTATGGATAAATACAAACATATACGAGCGTATCACACCGAGTGGTTGCAGGCGGTGACGGATTTTATTATTGCCTTCCCTATCCTCAAACGCATGGAACGCAAAACTACCACGTCTGTCGAACTGGCCTATCTGGGTGACCGCAAGCAGATTGAACACGACATCAGGCATGGTGCTTTCTTCATGACGAACCATCGGGATATATGCATGGACTCGGCGTGGTTGAGCAAACAGCTCAGGATGCGCTATTTCATCCGGCCGTATATAGGCATAGGCAACAATCTGTTCGGCAAGTGGTGGATAGAGCCGTTGGTACGGAGTCTGCGGTGTTTTGTAGTAATACGCAATGTATCGCCTCGCGAACAACTGGCTAACTCACAATTGTTGTCAGAGTACATTCAAATGCTGCGCCGCAAGGGCAAATCCATCTGGCTGGCACAACGTCAAGGCCGCGCCAAGGATGGCAATGATGTATCGCAACCTGCCGTGCTGAAAATGCTGACATTGGAATCAGATGATTTCTTTGAGGCTGTCAAGCTGCTGAATATCTGTCCGGTATCCATCAACTACGAATTTGACCCATGCGATTATCTGAAAGCACGCGAGATGCAACTGGTACGTGACAATCCCAACTGGCGCAAATCCCGACGCGATGATTTGATTAGCATGAAAGTGGGTATTGAGGGACAAAAAGGCCGAGTCGTTTATCGCATGACACCAAGTATCAACCCTGAGATCGATGCACTGCTCACCCATCAGCCCGAAGTACTGCAGATGCCGCGCAACGAGCAGATACAACTTGTATGCAATATCATCGACCGCCATATCCATCAGGGCTACGAACTGTATGAACGGGGCGAGAAGTTCGAGCAATATCTGCAAGAACAATTGCAGAAAATCAATCTACCCCAACCTGACGAGGCGTTCCTAATGCAAAAGATGCGGGAGATGTATGCCAAGCCAGTAGAAAATCACAACAAAGCAATATGAGAAAAGCACTTTTTGCAGGAAGTTTCAATCCGTTTACTATCGGTCACGAAGATATAGTGAAGCGTGGCTTGGAGTTGTTTGACGAGGTGGTGATAGCCATCGGCGACAATCAGGACAAGCCATGCGCCGACATCTCCGAACGTCTGCAGGCAATACGCGCCTTGTATAGCAACGAGCCACGAGTGCATGTCGATGTTTATCATTCGCTCACAGCCGACTATGCCCGCGAGATAGGTGCATGTGCTTTACTGCGCGGTGTGCGCTCAATGATTGACTTCGAGTACGAACGACAGATGGCTGATGCCAATCGCGCACTGACCGGCATTGAAACTGTCGTACTGTTTACACGACCGGAACTAAGCCATATCAGTTCATCGTTGGTTCGTGACTTGAAACGTCATGGAGCAGACGTATCAGCTTTTGTGCGCACCGTATGTCTCGCATTGATCATAGCGCTCGGTGTTATGCCTATTAATGCTCAAAGCAAGTCGGCGCGCACCGAACAGTCGATTGTTGTGTTCAACGATGTGCTTCGTCAACTCGACATTAGTTATGTGGACACTCTGCCCTATGAGCAGATGACCGAAACGGCTATCAATCAGATGTTGCGCCAGGTCGATCCGTACACTGTGTATTATCCAAAAGACAAAGATCGCGAACTCAAGATGATGACAACCGGCAAGTATGGCGGTATAGGCTCAATCATCCAGCAGCGTGACGAGAAAAAAGATTCGGCAGGCAAGGATAAGAAACCCGGCAAGTACGTAATTATTTCCGAGCCGTATGAGGGCATGCCTGCACAGAAAGCCGGACTGTTGGCCGGTGACCGGATACTTGAGATAGACGGCAAGAAGATGGCTAACAAGACCGTAGCCGAAGTGAGTGATTGCTTGCGCGGTACACCCCACTCTACACTGACAATCAAGGTGCAACGTCAGGGCGTGAAAGACCCGCTGAAGTTCACTGTTGAACGCGAGGAAATCAAGTTGCCCGCTGTCAGCTATTACGGAATGTTGGATGATGGTGTGGCATACATATCGTTCAGCGAGTTCACCGAGAACTCCGCCAATACGGTGCAAAAAGCTTTGGATGAACTGGTTACACAGCACGGTGCCCGAGCACTGGTGTTCGACTTGCGAGATAACGGAGGCGGTATCATCGACGAGGCGGTGAAGATTGTCAACCTGTTTGTTAAAAAAGGTGAGACCGTTGTATCCACTCGCGGTCGTATGAAACAGTCGGAGCGCATATACTGCACTACGCAGGATCCGGCTTACCCCGATATGCCGATTGTGCTGCTGGTAAACAAGAACAGTGCTTCAGCATCAGAGATTGTAGCGGGCAGTCTGCAAGACTTGAAACGCGCCACACTGGTTGGTGAGCGCACGTTCGGCAAAGGATTGGTGCAGAGTGTTCGCTCGGTAGCCTACGACGGTTACGTCAAACTTACCACAGCACGGTACTACCTGCCATCCGGACGGTGCATACAAGCCATTGACTACAGCAAGCACCGGGGCAAGGCGGAGAAAGACACTACTGGAGGTATATTGCCGGATATAGTCATCAGCGATACGACACGCAAGGTGAATATCAGTTATACCTTGTACGCCAAACAACTCATATATGACTATGCTACGCGTTACCGTGCTACACATCCGTCGATAGCATCGCCTGCTCAGTTTAAGTTGACAGATGCAGACATTGAGGACTTCTGCCGGTTCCTGGACGAGGAGCAATTTACATACGAGACAGAGACGAGCAAGTATTTCTCAGACATGCTGGACATGGCTCAACACGAGGACCTGGACTCCGCAACCATTGCTACGCTCAAGGCTATCGAACCGCAGTTGCGTCCGTCCTTCCGCGAAGCCATACAACGTCATAAGCAGGATGTGACTGAACTGCTGGAGGCGGAGATTATCGAGCGATACTACTACCGCACGGGACGTATCGAATATATGCTCAAGTTGGATGAAGAGCTTAAAAAAGCGCAAGAAGTAATACATGACAAACTGTAAGCTCTATATCATTGCATCAGGCATCTGCTTGGCAATTGCTCTGACTGCAGCCATGTCAGGCTGTGCCAATCGCGGTACCGGACCGAAGGGAGGCCCGAAGGACACTGTGCCACCTACCCTGCTTCGCGAGACTCCGCTGAACGGAACGTGCAACTTCACCGGCAAAACGGTAGTGCTGCAATTCGATGAATATGTGCAACTTAACAATGTGGCAGAAAACGTACTGATATCTCCCCCACAACAGAAGCCGCCTATTGTAAAAGCCATCGGTAAAAAGGTGATTGTAACCTTTGAGGAACCGCTACGCGACAGCACTACATACACCATTGATTTCGGACAGGCTATATGTGACAACAACGAGAAAGTGCCGCTCGGCAACTACTCCTTTTCGTTTGCCACGGGTTCGCATATCGATACTTTGGCAATGTTTGGCAAAGTGATTAATGCTGAGGATCTTAATCCTGTTCAGGGCGTTGTGGTTGGTGTGCATGAGATACTGGATGACAGTGCGTTTGCCACGTTGCCGTTTACGCGTATAGCCAAATCCGACAGTGTCGGACAGTTTGGTGTGCTGAACATGCGTGGTGGCACCTATCGCATCTATGCATTGCGCGATGTGAGCAAGGATTATCTGTATCAACCCTCGGAGGCTTTGGCGTTTACCGACGAAGTGTTTTCGCCTTCATTGGCTTACGACAGCATAGCCGTGCCGGGCGATAGCACTGTGTTAGCCGCGGATAGTACAGCGATAATTGCCGATAGTACCGTGGTCAACGACAGCACGACTGCACAGGGTGTTGAGTTTGTCCGAGATTATTATCATGTGCCGGATACTATTGTTCTGAAGTTGTTTTCCGAGAACAAGCAGCGCCACTATTTCATCCGAGCTCTGCGCGACAAGGAGCAACATTATTTCACGCTGTTGTTCGCAGCTCCGCAGGATTCGCTGCCGACTATCGTTGCTATTCCCCCCGATAGCACACAGATGGATTCAACTTGGGTAGATTTTACGCAATATATGCTATGCCAAGCCAATCCCACCAAAGATACGCTCGTGTACTGGCTGACCGACTCGGCGGCTATCAGCATGGATACCTTGCGATTCACTATGACATACAAGATGTCCGACTCGTTATATCAACTTGTTGACACAACAGATACCGTGCAGGCTATCTATCGCCATCCGCGTATGTCGCAGAAAGCCATTGAGGCCAAGCGCCGGCAAGATGCCAATCGCAAAGTAGAACTTAGGAGCAACGCATCGTCGAAGATGGATATTTATCGCAACATCGAGTGGTATGCAACCACGCCTCTCACCGATTATAGTCCGGACAGCATCCATCTGCTGGAGAAGATTGACACCTTGCTTAAACCAGTGGCATTTACCATTGAACCGCTCGACTCCATAGGAATGCGATATGTCTTGCGAGCCAAACTTGAGCCGGAGCATTCTTATATACTGAGGATTGATTCCGGAGCTATGCACGACATATATGGCTTAGCCAACATGCCATTCAAGGGCGAATACAAACTTCGTTCGCTGGACGAATACTCCACCCTGACTATACGTCTTCAGCATTTTGACTCGCGTGCACGCATACAAATATTGAATGACAAGGACCAGGTTGTTCGTGAACAGCCCGCGTTGCCCGAAGGTGCTACATTCAAGTATCTGGAGGCCAAGAGCTTCTACGTACGGCTATACATTGATATCGATGGCAACGGCAAATGGACAACAGGCGATTGGGCTACCAAGCGACAACCCGAACCTGTATATTATTACTCCAAGAAACTTTCTCTGCGTGCCAACTGGGAATTTGAAGAGGTGTTCGATCATTTGGAACTCCCGTTGTTGGAACAAAAGCCCAAAGCGCTAATCAAGGTTGAAACCGGAAAAACAAACAAAAAATAGCACTTAATTCCCAGGCAGGACAAAGGAATAAAAAAAATACATCAATTTATTTGCAATTGTGCAAAAATTTTCGTACCTTTGTACGTTTTTGTACAAAATCAAACAGTAAACCGTACATATCGTAATATAGATATATGGAATCAAAGTATAATCCTACAGACATTGAAGCACGCTGGTATCAGTACTGGCTTGACAACAAACTCTTTCACAGCGAGCCTGACGGCCGCGAACCGTTTACCGTAGTTATTCCTCCTCCGAACGTGACCGGTGTTCTCCACATGGGTCACGTGCTCAACGAGACGATACAAGATATCCTTGTGCGCCGTGCACGCCTTGAAGGCAAGAACGCCTGCTGGGTGCCCGGTACCGACCACGCGTCGATTGCCACCGAGGCTAAGGTGATCAAGCGATTGAAAGAACAAGGTATTAACAAATCCGACCTTACACGCGAGCAGTTCTTGAAGCACGCTTGGGACTGGACGGACGAACATGGAGGAATCATTCTCAAACAGTTGCGCAAACTCGGCTGCTCATGCGACTGGGACCGCACCGCTTTCACCATGGACGAGACACGTTCACGCGCCGTGATCAGCGTGTTCTGCGACCTGTACCGCAAAGGACTTATCTACCGCGGTCTGCGTATGGTGAACTGGGATCCCGAGCGTCAGACAGCGCTGAGCGACGAGGAGGTAATCTATCACGACGAGCACTCGAAGTTCTACTACCTGAAGTATGAGGTAGTTGAAGAACCCGGCAAATATGCGATTGTAGCCACTACACGTCCGGAGACGATCTTCGGCGACGTAGCAGTCTGCATCAACCCCAAAGAGGAAAAGAACCAATGGCTGCGTGGAAAGCACGTGCGCATACCTATTGTAGGTCGTGAGATACCTATCATCGAAGACCGATATGTGGAGATCGGCTTCGGTACAGGCTGCTTGAAAGTAACGCCAGCACACGACGTGAACGACTACATGCTCGGGCAGCAGCATAACCTGATTGCTTACGACATCTTTACGCCGGACGCGCACATCAACCTTGATACCATCGAGCCCGAGATTCGCAAGAATGTCGAGAAGTTCCATGGCATGGATCGTTTCGACTGCCGCAAACAGATGGCTGAAGACCTGCAAGCCGCTGGACTGATGGATCATGTGGAGGATTATGACAACAAAGTCGGTTACAGCGAGCGTACCAACGTGCCTATCGAGCCGCGCCTGTCGCTGCAATGGTTCATCCGCATGAAGCACTTTGCCGATATTGCTCTGCCGCCCGTTATGAACGATGAGATCGTATTCTACCCGACCAAGTACAAGAACACCTACCGCAACTGGCTGGAGAACATCAAAGACTGGTGCATCTCGCGCCAACTCTGGTGGGGACACCGCATTCCCGCATACTACGATGCCGACCTGCTTGCTCAGACCGGTCTGGAGAACTATCCTGACGACAAAATCATCGTATCGGAAACCAAACCCGAAGGCAACTACGTTCAAGACGAAGGCGCATTGGATACATGGTTCAGTTCGTGGCTCTGGCCTATATCTTTGTTCATCGAGAAAGACCAGCAGATGAAGGACAGCACATGGAAGAACAAGGAACTCAGTTATTACTACCCCACAGCTGACCTTGTTACGGGACCGGATATCATCTTCTTCTGGGTGGCACGTATGATCATGGCGGGCTACGAGTATCAGGGAAAAATGCCGTTCAAACACGTATATTTTACAGGTATCGTCCGCGACAAACTTGGCAGAAAGATGTCCAAGTCGCTCGGCAACAGTCCTGACCCGCTCGACCTGATTGGGCGCTACGGTGCCGATGGCGTACGTATGGGTATTCTGCTTTCCGCACCGGCTGGCAACGATATTCTGTACGATGACAGCCTCTGCGAACAAGGACGCAACTTCTGCAACAAGATATGGAACTGCTTCCGCATGATGAAAGGCTTGGAGGTGGCTGATATCCCGCAACCCGAAACATCGAAATACGCCATCCAATGGTTTGATGCCAAGCTTGGCGAAACATCCGCCAATATTGCCGACCTGTTCAGCAAGTATCGCTTGAGCGAGGCGCTGATGGAGATTTACAAGCTCTACTGCGATGAGTTCAGCGGCTGGTACTTGGAGATGATCAAACCGGGGTACCAGCAACCTATTGACCGTGCAACCTACGAGGCGACAATGGCGTTCTTCGACCGCCTGCTTGTCCTACTCCACCCGTTCATGCCGTTCATCACCGAAGAACTTTGGCAAAACCTCTACGAGCGCAAAACCGGCGAGTCAATCATGGTAGCACCGCTCAACGACTCAAAAACGTGCAGGATAATCGAGGGCTTGTCGGAGGAATATCGAGCCAATACCGAGAGTATCCTAGACAATACTGATACCTTAAAGGAGATTATTGCCGGAGTTCGTAACATCCGCGCCTCGAAGAATATCCCGCAAAAGGAGCGTCTCACCCTCATCAGTCCCACCGAACTCAACCCGCTGGTTGCCAAACTCGCCAATGTGGATGTTACCACGAAGGGCGACTCTACCGGTAATGCCGCCAAGTTCATTGTCGGCACAACCGAATATGCTATTCCTATGGACGCCTTCATCAATGTGGATGAGGAAATCAATAAACTGGAGGCTGACTTGCAGCACCAGCAAGGTTTCCTGCGTGGTGTTCGGGCAAAACTCGGCAACGAACGGTTCGTACAAAATGCTAAACCCGAGATTGTTGAACTTGAACGTAAGAAGGAGCACGACGCTCTCGCACGTATCGAAGCTATTGAGAATCAGTTAAAGCAATTACGCAAATGAAAAAACTTGTTCCCAATATCATCACCTGCTGCAATCTCCTCTCCGGAGCACTGGCAGTAATGCTGGCTGCTGAAGGATTGTTCCTTTGTGCTTTCGGGATGATCCTGCTCGGTGCTGTCTTCGATTTCTTCGATGGCATGAGTGCCCGTGCGCTCAAGGTCAACAACCCTATCGGCAAGGAGATTGACTCGCTGGCTGACGTCATTACCTTCGGACTTGCTCCGTCTGTAATGCTCATGCAGGCTATCCGTCTGGCTACCGAGAACAGCAACTACGCCTGGGGCTGGTGGTCATCTGTGGCACTTGTCATGGCTGCCTTCTCCGCACTACGTTTGGCTAAGTTCAATATCGATGAGCGTCAGACATCTTCGTTCATCGGTCTTGCAACTCCGGCCAACGCCATCTTCTGGGCCTCACTCGTAGCAGTATTCCCGGATATGGCCTCATGGGGCGAGTGGTTGCCTTGGGCAATGCTTGCAGTAGCGGCAGTCAGTTGCTGGCTGCTGATATGCGAAATGCCCTTCTTCTCACTTAAGTTCAAGAATCTGAGTTGGCAGGATAACAAACTTAGGTATATATTCCTCATCGGTTGTGTGCTGGTGATTGCATTGTGCACAGTATATGCCGTAGCCAAGGGCAATTGGCACTACTCCATATTCAGCGGTACAGGTATCATCCTGTGGTATATTATTGCCAATCTCTTTCCTGATAAATAACTCTAACAATTCAAAGTTATGAAACGCCTGATCACCTTGTTGCTTGCCGCATCGTTTACCGTCACCATGCTGGCGGAGACCTTTACCATTGTGTTCAATAGCGGCAATGCCGATTCATCCAGTCCGGCAACCGAGTTGAGCAGTATTGTCTTACGTGCCACCAACAATTGTGTGGACAAGATTATTACTGCCAACAAGATTTACCGCGCCAAGGATGGCTATGGCATCAAAGGCGGAACAGGCAGTGCAAAAGGCGAACTGGTTCTGGGACTGGACGATACATATACCATATCCACACTTACTATCTATGCAGCTGCATATGTGCCTGCCAATGGCGCAGATACTGCCGCTAACAAAGCAATTGTCGTTTGCGGCAAGGAGATTGGTTGGGAAGCCAATCACCGTGCGGAGATACGTCCTTACACTATCACGCTCAATCAATCAATGAACTCTATTTCCGTTGCAGCAAAGGTAGCCAGCAGCAACCGATTCTATGTGCAGAAGATTGAGTTTGAAGCCGAGGATCCCCACCCCGCACAAGCTATACTGGAGATGCAATACCCGAAGATGGACTTTGGCGGCATCAAATGGCAGAGCGAGGATGAGCCTTTAGAGGATGTGCTCAGTTTCAATATTATAGGCAAACATATTGACGGAAATATAGCATTAAACCTCAAGAGCGGTCAGCCGTTCACCCTTTCCCAACTTACACTACCGGCAGAAGGCGGCGAGGTGGATATATTCTACAGCATTACCTTGCCGTCGGTCACCAAGGCTATACCGTTCAGCGATGTGGTTGTAGCCAAGGGAACAGGTATGGATAGTGTAGAGCGTTCGCGCGAGTTACAAATCGAGTTGACTGTTGTGCCACCATCATCCGGTGGCGCCGGGACATTTAATCTGGATACAACGCGCATGAGCATTGGTGCCATGCCCGGTAACTACTACATGTATGCTCAGGGAAAAGCCGACTCAACGCTCAAGAATCATCTGGGATACATCATCCATTGCGGCAAACGGTATCGATATGGTAGTGGTAGCAAGCGGACATGGGATGCATTCTTCTGTACCGACCGCGATGAGGCGACCAATCAGGTTCTGGATATGTACTCGCACAATGTTCGCTACTTCAATCCTGACAAGCCTACTGCCAGCGTAGCGGATTTCGATATAGAGCATATGTTGCCAAAATCTTGGTGGGGCGGCGATGTCAATCCCGCATATTGCGACTTGTATCACCTTGTTCCCGGTGACTATTCTGCCAATCGTAGCAAGTCCAACCATGCCCCCGGCATACCTGCAGACAGTACATTCAACAACGGCTCGTTCGTTACCGGTAGCGGTGCTGCTTACGGATTGTCACGGGTATTCTGTCCGGAAGACCAGTACAAAGGCGATTTTGCCCGTGCGTATTTCTATATAGCAACCTGCTATGGCGATTCACTCACGTGGATCACCACCGGCGAACCGGGTATAGCAATGACCAATGACAGTTGGCAGGAGTTCAGTCCATGGCTGCGAGACCTGTTGCTTGATTGGCATAGATTGGACCCTGTCAGCGAAAAAGAACTGAAGCGCTCTGTAGAGGTCAACAAGATTCAGGGCAACCGCAATCCGTTCATCGATTATCCCGAATTGGTGGAATACATTTGGGGTAACAAACAGGGTCAGCCTGTTGACTTCTACAGTCTTACACAAAGTTACGGCGATGCCTACGACGAGACCTACACGGATTGTTCACAGTCCGAAGCACCTGTGCAAAGTGCTCGATTGATTATTCGCGACGGGCAAATATACATAAGGGCAAACGGCCGCATCTTCTCCATTTTAGGGCAATGATCCTGAACAACCGACTTATATGAGCCTTGGCAACAGCTTTAAGCGCAATAGCGTGTTTTTCAGTTTATGGTTAGCGTCAGTATTGGCGCTAATCATTGCTATTAGCCTTGTGGACAAAGCTGCGCTGCACTTGCTGCTATGTGATCATCACGCATCTTGGGCAGATTGGCTGATGCCCGTCCTGTCTGAAACCTGCAACTGGCTACCCTACCTTGCAGCTGTTGTATTGCTTGTCTGGCGATGGAGAGCCGGTTTGTTCCTGAGTAGTTCGCTTATTCTATCCACACTGCTGGCACAAGCACTCAAACATGTCGTACAAGCTCCGCGTCCGCTCACATGGTTTGCTACGCATCATCCCGACATTGCGCTGCCGCTGACGGATGGCGTAACGATGAATTACTACCTGAGTTTTCCGTCCGGACATACTACAACATTCTTCTGCCTATATTTTGCCTTGTGCGTGCTATTCACATGGTATAAAAAAGCACCTTCCTGCGACAGGAAGGTGTCATATGCTGCGGACATTGCCGTGCAAGTTCTGCTTTTCGGCTTAGCGGCCGTCAGTTCCTATTCCCGCATCTACCTTAGTCAGCATTTTGCTCTCGATGTGCTGGCGGGAATGATATTGGGTGTGCTGTCGGTAGCTATTGTGGCAGCCGTTGCTCGAAGAATATACGATAGCCGACATCACAATTCACGCATTCATGATGCTGGCAATAGTTCTGATACAGATGCAGTAGCGCCTGACTGTCAGCCGCAGTACTGATACGCTGACCTAACATCCGCCATTGGCGAATAACAGTATTATCCTCTGCTGCAATCTTCTCCATCATCGCTATGGCCGCATCGTCGCCATTGGTTGAACGCAAGCGCGCATACGCGTACTTGTACGGTATAACGGTGTTGATGAGTAGTATATCGATTGATGAGCGCCCAAATCCGTCCTGTGCAAACAACTGTGCCAAAGCATCGATATCTGTCATTTCCAATACTTTGCTGAACAGAAATTCTGACTTATATAACAAGTTGGCGAACTGTCTTATACGTCGTTCCGGACTATTCTGCGGACGAATGCGTCCCAGTTTCCATTGGCTGCCGTCAATTGGCGTCAGGTTGAACTTCGTACGCAGAAAATCGTATTCCCGAGCTATCTGTTCATCGTGTATGGGCAATCCGGATTGACCTAACAGCATTGCTGTCAGTTGCAGCAAACTATCGCGATGTTTACGCAATGCAGACAGTGGAGTTGCTATGGCCAGTTCTTCGAATGGTACACTGTTGGTATGAAAACCAAAGTTCCTGGCCAGCGAAACGTAGAACGCATGCTCCCAACTGCCTTGTGTGATATTGAGCAGTCGTTCGATGGAAGCTTGCTTGCAGTCCAGTCGCTTGCGCAGCAACATCCAGCGCCAACCGTCTGTCAGCAGTTGCGGATCATCTATCAGTTGCTGCGCACAACCGATACGGCTGGCTGCACTGTCCATACGCATAGCCTCGGTCAGCAGACCGGTCAGATAGTCCTGCCCGTCAGGATACTGCAACGCACATTGCGCAACGGCTTCTCCGCGTGAGTTAAACACCTGCTTGTCTGCATCGCGTACTACATGCAGAATCACCGAATCATAAGCCTTGTCCTGATGATGGTTGTGGCGGTACCAGTCACCGGAATGGATATGCAGTTCTACATTACCAACCCACTCCCGATCACCTATGCGTATTCTGGCATGACTGTAATCCGGTCCGGCATTGCGGTTGTGCTCGCCTACTGACAGTATCTGTATCGGCTGTCCGTCAGTAGTCTGCTGCGGATAATTCGCCCACAGGCAATGTTCCCATATGTAATGTAGCAGAATCTCGGGCATGTTTATTGTTTCCAGAATACGTCAGTCATGTCATGCATCGCGTAGTGCACATCACCGCTTGTGCTGACAGGATCTATGCGGTAGAATCGCTGATTGGTGGTTTTGGATTTCAGTCCACCCAGTGCCTCGATGTACGGCCCTACCTTGATGAAGTCAAAGCACTGATATTGCAGGTCATCCGGCAGTTTGGCAAAGCCTGTGTACCAACAAGATTTCAGTCCGTGCGCCTTGATCCACCCGGCCACACGCTCCACCTCATGATAGTCACGGTCACCACCTTGTATGCTTACGCATGTCAGATACGGATAGCGGTCGAGCATCGATTGCAGCCATTCAGGTGTCAGCACATCGCCTACGGGCTGCCACAAGTAACTACTGTGACAGCCCGGGCAATGATGAGGACAATCGGAGATATTCAGCGCAAGCGTCGTCTCGTCAGGTACCTCTTGAAAAACTATATCGTAATCAGCTACCAGCATCACGCCATTTTTTTGGCGTTAGCATAGTAACGGCGTGCAGCCTCACGCTGACGCGGCTCTGAGAAGTTGCTTACGCGCTTCAGGTAGCCAATGATTCGCGTCAGATAGTCGAGGTCCTTGCTTCCGCAAACAGGGCACTCCTTCAGGTAACGCTTGTCGATATGACCGCAGTCGTTGCAAACGGTGTTAGGGATGTTGAAGGTGAAATAGTTAGTGCCTTCGGTAGCCGCTACGCGCAACAGATTGCGATACTGCTCTTTCGAGAGATGCTCTTCCAGGTTGCAGTGCAATGCACTACCACCCGTCAGATGCTCTACATAACGGCGACCGTGCAGTTTGAACTTCTCCATCACGTTTAGAGAGTCATCCTCTACGATATAGAAGTAGCTATTGTAGCAGTCGCGAGGTACAACATAGCCGTCTTCCTTGTCCCACTTTGCGTGTTTTACACCTACGTTCTCAGCAGGAATCATCTCGCAATTGAACATAACATCCTTGGTGCGATACTCTTTGTTCTTCTTCTCAATGATACCGAGCACCTCTTGTACATAATGCGCATAATCATCGTTGTCGTTGATCTTGATACCCAGGAACTCGGCACCTTCAACCAGTCCGTTCACACCTATTGTCAGGTACTGACGTCCCAGATTTACAAATCCCGAGTCGAACAACGGTAACATACCTTGTTTCTGCAGTTCATGCAGGTTGGCATCGTATGCCAGTTGCACCTTGTGCATCAGATCAACTACCTGCTCGATATAATCCTGATATGCAAGGCCCTGACGAACGGCGTACTGGATAGAACGGTTGAGGTTGATGGTCAGCACACTCTTTGAGCCGGTACTTACTCCACCGGCGCCCAGCGTGTACGAGAAGCCGTTGTCAGTGATCTCGTTTCTGAGACGGCAGCATGATGCCAGCGAGTCAGCGTTATCGCTCAGGTAGGTGAAGAACGAGTGGCCCTCGGCATACATCTCAGCTGTGAAGTCGGCATACTCCTTGTCTTTTACATCACCGTTCTCGCTGAGCAGAGCCATTGTCTCTACAGGGAATGTCAGCACGGCACGTGTACGCTCCTGATTAAACCATTTCATGAACCGCTTCTGCAACCAGTTCAGGCTGTCCCAGTGAGGCTTCTCGCCATCGGGGAAACGGAAATCGCCGAATATCGACTCAAAGTAATAACGGTCGTAGTACGAAATGTTCCAGAATACTGACTGATAGTTGCGTGCACCGGCAGGCTGGTTGATTGAGTAAACAACTTGTTGGAAGCAGTCGGTCAGGATCTTGTCGATTGTGCGGTTCTTAGTACTGAGCTCTACTACATCGTTGGCGCGCTTGTAATAATCCTCGCCATATTCCTTTTCGCAGAAGTAGTTCATATACATAAGGAACTCGGGCGTCGCGCACGCGCCTGAGAGCATTGAGCTTACCATGAATACCATGTTCACAAATCCACCGCAGAAAGCCTTCAGGTTAGTCGGTGCTACTGCGTTGCCGCCAATAGCGCGAGTACCCTCCAGCAGCCACGGATACATTGTAACCGATGCACAGTAGTTAGCCAAAGATGTCTCGTCGTTCTTGTATAGGATGTGGGTTTTCAGCAGATGCATGTACTCGTCAGCCACCTCCTTGCCAAACATCTTCTCGATGCGGTTGGTGAGCAAGCGACGGTTCAGACGGATATAGTTGCTCTTAGGCAGCTCACCAATCAACGTGGCAATATTTTTCTTCTCCACATTGGCGTTGGCGTCGTACTTACTGCCGGTGGCAGCGTTAGGAGCCGAGCAGTAGTCAATCAGGAAATTGAGTTTCTCGAGCGTCTCACGATCCTCTGAGTGACGATAACGGTAGAGCATGTAGTTTTTGGCTACCTGGAAATATCTTTCGGCCATCAATGCGACCTCTACCTGGTTTTGTATATCCTCCACACCCATGCCGTTCCGAACGCGCAAGTGTGAGAGCACAGCGGTCAACGTCTCCTCAGTGGCAAACGAGCCCGATGCGATGAATGCCTTACTGATGGCATCCTTGATTTTGTCGATGGAGAAGAGCACTTCTTTTCCATCACGTTTCACAATTTTTGTTTCCATTTGTATTATAGTTCTTTCCACAAACTGACAACTTTTGGTGTCAACCCATGGTGCAAAGTTTTCCGTTTTGGACAACTTTCCCACCTTTGCAAAATAGCCAACCTACTCGTTTTCAGGCTTGTACGTTAATTTTTCGGGAAACTTTCGTGTTCTTATGACGAAATCGATTGCAAAAATACAACAATTTTCTGATATATGCAAATTTTCTTTGAGAAAAATTTTTATAAAACATTTTTGCTAACTAAGGCACACAATTTTCAGTTTTAATAAGTTTTTAGAAAATGCTATTTTTAGCAAAAATATTACGTTGAAATTTGCATATTTGAGAAAAAATTCGTACCTTTGTATGTTTTTTTGTAGGTTATGCAGTCGTATCCACACATCATTGTTCCCGAGGGTTTGCATCGCGTGCTGTTGCATGCATGCTGTGCGCCGTGCTCATCGGCTATTGTGGAGTGGATGTGTGCGCATGACATTGAACCTACTATATTCTACTTCAACCCCAATATCTACCCGCTCAACGAGTATGAGATCCGCAAGCAGGAGAGTAAGCGACATGCCGAATCACTCGGTATCAACTGGATTGACGGCGATTATGATCATGACCGTTGGAAGCAGGCTATATGCGGATTGGAGAATGAACCCGAACGTGGCAAACGGTGCGAGATGTGCTTCTATCACCGCTTGTTGGCTACGGCACACAAGGCGCAGGAGTTGGGCATCGAATGGTTTGCCACGACCCTCGCCTCATCGCGGTGGAAGAATCTTGAGCAGGTTAATGCCGCAGGCATGCGTGCACAATCTGTGCTCAATGTGCAACAATCTACTGTCCGCTTCTGGGCACAGAACTGGCGCAAGGATGGATTGCAGGACCGCCGCAACCAACTACTCAAGCAATATAACTTCTACAACCAGCAGTACTGCGGTTGCGAGTTCAGTTTCAGACAAAACAATTAAATCTACAAATCATACAATATCATGAAAGCTTTAGTCAAGCGATATGCCAAACCCGGTATATGGATGGAAGAAGTTCCCATGCCCGAAGTAGGTGTCAACGATGTGCTCATCAAGGTCAGGAAAGCCGCTATCTGCGGTACCGACTTGCACATGTACAAGTGGGACGAATGGAGTCAGTCGCACTGCAAGCCACCGTATATCATGGGTCACGAATTTGTCGGTGACGTCGTATATGCCGGTTCAGGCGTGCGAAATATCAAGATTGGCGAGCGTGTCACGGCTGAAGGACACATCGTTTGCGGACAATGCCGTAACTGCCGCCGAGGTATGGGGCATGTATGCGAGAACTCGCTATCGGTGGGTATATTTGGAAAGGACGGTGCGTTTGCTGAATATGTTACCATTCCCGAGTCGAACATTGTCAAACTGCGTGATGAAATCTCCGATGACTTCGCTGCCATCATGGATCCCTTTGGCAATGCTACCCACACAGCACTGGCATTTCCTCTACTGGGTGAGGATGTGCTGATCACTGGTGCCGGGCTCATTGGTACGATGGCGGCAGGCATATGCCGTTATGCCGGAGCCAAGCATGTTGTAGTCACCGATATCAATCCTTTGCGTCTGGATATAGCCAAGCGCATGGGTGCAGATGTTATCGTGGACGGCAGCAAGGGCGAAACCGTTGAGCAAGCCATGAAGCAACTGGGTATACGCGGATTTGATGTAGGACTGGAGATGTCCGGTGCTCCCGCTGCGTTTAATGATATGATCGCGCACATGTACAAGGGCGCAAACATTGCACAACTTGGCATTTTGCCTAAGGATACACAAGTCAACTGGTCGGATGTTATATTCAACGCACTGACTATCAAAGGCATTACCGGACGGCGCATGTGGGAAACATGGTATCAGATGGAGCAGATGCTGCTCGGCGGACTTGACCTTTCGCCGGTGATCACCCACCGCTTCAAGTTCGAGGATTTCCAGCAGGGCTTTGATATCATGGTCAGCGGCAAATGCGGCAAGGTACTGCTTGAAATGTAAAGACATAAGTTATAATATACTATTATGCATCGTTCCGGATTCGTCAATATTGTCGGCAACCCTAATGTGGGCAAATCTACTCTGATGAACGCTCTTGTCGGCGAGCGACTGTCAATCATCACCAGCAAGGCACAAACCACCCGCCACCGTATCATGGGCATCGTCAACGGCGACGATTTCCAGATTGTGTATTCCGATACACCCGGTGTGCTCAAGCCGAACTACAAGCTGCAGGAGCAGATGCTGGAGTTCAGTCAGGGTGCGTTGGTGGATGCCGATGTTCTGCTATACGTAACTGATGTTCAAGACACGCCCGACAAGAATGCAGCCTTCCTCGAGAAAGTCAAACTTATCGCATCGTCACCCAAGCAGCAGACTAAGGTATTTCTACTCATCAACAAGATTGACCTTACTACGCCGGAAACGCTCGATAGTCTTGTCAGTTATTGGCAACGCGAACTACCACAGGCTACTATCTTTCCTCTGTCGGCTAAAGAGCGATTTGGCATTGACCAACTGTTCTCTGCCATCAAGCAGGCTTTGCCCGAGTGTCCGCCGTTTTTCCCGAAGGATCAGCTGACCGACAAATCCTCCAGGTTCTTTGTCAACGAGATTATTCGTGAGAAAATTCTACTCTGCTATGACAAGGAAATCCCCTATTCCACCGAAGTGGAGGTTGAGTCCTTCATCGACGAACCTGAATCGCCGCAACATCCGCAAGGATTGATTCGAATCAGTGCTGTCATCTATGTAGAACGTGATAGTCAGAAGGGCATTATCATCGGCTACAAGGGCGCTGCACTTAAGAAGGTGGGAATGCTGGCACGCAAGGATATTGAAGCATTCTTCGGCAAACCTGTTTTTCTTGAGTTGCTCGTAAAGGTTGACAAAGATTGGCGTTCCAGCACCTCGCGTCTGCGCCATTACGGTTACGACTTATCATAGAATCCCGCCCGAAAGCAATCCTCTAATATAATCCAATCAGCCACGCTTGCACAGCGTGGCTGATTGTTTAGGTATATCCGTTTGGCTTAGAAGAATGCCTTGAATATATCGTTGCCGTTGGCGTAGATGAGCAGAGCTATCAATAGCCAGAAACCGATATTGTTGATTTTCTCCAGCCATTTGTCGGGAATCTGCTTACCTGTTATCATTTCCAGCAAGAGCAGCAGCACATAGCCACCATCCAAGGCCGGTATAGGCAGGAAGTTCATGAATGCGAGAATAAGTGACAGGAAAGCGGTCATGTGCCAGAATGAGTACCAGTCCCACAATTTAGGGAACATGTTGCCTATCGCGCCAAATCCTCCCAGCGACTCTGCACCTTCACGCGTGAATACCAGTCGGAACTGATGCACATACGATGCCAGCAGGTTCCAGCCGTAGTGTATGCCTGCGGGTATCGACTCCCAAAATCCGTAATCCGTATGATCGGGCGTATAGTATGCAGTTACAGGTTTCATGGCCACGCCCATCATTCCCTGATCGCCGATGAACAGATGTGCTTCCTGATACACAGTATCGCGATAGAAACCTATGGTCACGCTGTCACAGGAATGTGCCGCCAATGCGTTCTGAACCATCACCGTGCAGGGCGTAGGCTCGCCGTTCACGCTAACAACGCTATCACCTTTCAGCAGTCCGCCGTAGTAGGCAGCATGGTTCTCGACCACCGAATCAATTACAAACGGCACATAGTATCCCAACAGCACGTACTGACGTTTACTGTAAGACTTGTCCTGACGGGCTTTTGCTCTTTCCTTGCGATCGTTGTCGTTCATCAGAGCCAGATAGCGCGTTCCCAGATCTTCCGACATACGCAGACTCACTTCCTGTCCGTTGCGTAGAACCACTACATCGCGTTTGCCCTCGATGATAATGGCTTCCACCACATCCGATAAGTATTGCGGTTCTGTGCCGTCGATGCTCAGTATCTTATCCTGCTGGCGGAAACCTTCTTCTTCCAGCACCGGCGAGTAATACAATCCGCTGTCAATCTTACTCAGAGGCAGCGAGTCTTCACCCCAGTGATATAACATAGCGCCGAACATCAGCAGTGCGGCAATGAAATTCACCAATATACCACCCAAAATAATCAGCAGTCGTTGCCAGGCTTTCTTGCTACGGTACTCCCACGGTTGCGGTTCGCTGGGCAGGTCGGTGGCAGCCTTGGTCTCATCCACCATGCCGGCTATCGAGCAGTATCCGCCAAAAGGTACCCAGCCTATACCCCACTCGGTGTTATCCGGGTCACGACGCCAGTCACCCTCAGGCAGAGCCTGAATCTCCTCGTCTGTCATCGGACGATAAAGGATGTTACCTTTGTCATCTTTCTTCGGTTGACCGGTTACAGGGTCTATCAACTCAGTTGCTGCAGGCTCCACGTTCGGGGCGAAGAATGCGAACCGCCACTTGCCATCCACCTTCTTCATGCGGAACAGCGAGAAGCGGGGATTGAAGAACATATAGAATTTCTCCACGCGCACGTTGAACAATCGTGCAAATGTGAAATGTCCCAGCTCATGTATGACGACCAGAAAACTTAATGCTATCAGTAATTGTATCCACTGTATTGCTGCCATTGTACGAATAATGAATTAAAAATGACGAATTATAAATTTCGAATTAGGTTGCTGACGAATGTTCGTGTCTCAGTATCAATGCGGACATAATCGTCGTAGGTTGGTTTGGCAATGAACGGCATATCCTGCATAGCCCGACTGATCAGTTCCGACATCTGCAGGAACTTGCAGCGGTGCTCACGGAATGCCAGGTTCACCACCTCATTGGCAGCATTCAGCACACAAGGCACTGTGCCGCCACGGTTCGTGGCTTCGTACGCCAATCCCAGGTTCGGGAATCGTTCCAAGTCAGGTTTGTCGAACGTGAGCGAGCCTATAGCAGCCAGATCGGCACGCGGGAAGTCCGATGCTATACGCTCGGGATAGGTCAGTGCCAACTGTATCGGCACGCGCATATCGGGTGCGCCCAATTGCGCTTTGATAGCACCGTCCACGTACTGAACAGCCGAGTGAACGATTGATTGCGGATGAATAAGCACTTCAATCTTCTCGACCGGCACGCCAAACAGCCATTTGGCTTCAATCACTTCGAAGCCTTTGTTCATCATTGATGCCGAGTCGATGGTAATCTTTTCGCCCATGTTCCAGTTAGGATGTTGCAGCGCCTGTTCGGGTGTGACAGCCGCCATCTGCTCGAGCGTGAAGTTGCGGAACGGACCGCCAGATGCTGTCAGCAGTATCTTTTCGATCTCCGCCCGTTCACCCATCAGCGACTGGAATATTGCCGAGTGCTCGCTGTCAACGGGCAATATAGGAGAATGATGACGCTGTGCCAGTTCGCAAATCAGTTCGCCTGCCACCACCAGCGTTTCTTTGTTCGCCAGTGCAATGGTCTTACCGGCTTTGATAGCTTCGATAGTCGGACGCAAGCCGGCATATCCCACCATGGCAGCCACTACTATATCTATCGGGGCGAATGTCACCATCTCGGCTATAGCATCCGCACCGGTCCAGACCTTGCATGGCTCATCTTTCAGGGCTTCCTGCAGCGTCGGATATAACGATTCGTCGGCTATGCACACTATCTCAGGATGGAACTCATGAGCTTGCTTGATCAGTAACTCTACCGAACGGTTGGCGCAGATAGCGTATACGCCAAATCGCTCGGGGTTGTCCCGAACGATATCCAGTGTCTGCGTACCTATACTGCCGGTACTGCCAAGTATTGCCAGTTGTTTGACACCCCCTGTCCCCCTCTCAGAGTGGGAAATAAAAGTATGGGAGTTATTATTTTGTTTCATTATCAACTATTGAGTTCTTTCTTTATCTTAGCTATAACTTGCTCAGGAAACACTAATATCTCACTATTTGTAAACCGAATAGTTCTATAACCTAAAGCAAGTAAACACTGCTCACGCAAAACATCCGCTTTCTGTTGTTCCGGCAGATCATGATACTTACCGTCTACTTCCACTACCAACTGCTTACTAAGGCATACAAAATCAACGATAAATTCGGGGGTTTGGGGGGATGTCTAGAACGCGATTACTTCTGCCGGATTGATTTCCAATCCTTGTTTCCACAGTTCAAATACTATCGGTGTGCCGTCCTTGACTATGGCAATGGTCTGCCCTGTCTGTACGGCTTCACCTACCCTGCATGTCACGCGCCCAACCGAACGGTATATCGACAGATAGTTATGATGCAGCACCATTACCATATGCGTGTCGCTGTCCTCGGTATCGATATGCACAACCGTACCATCCAGCGTTGAGCACACGTTCTCTTTGTCGGGCGTACGAATGGTAACGCCATGTCTGCCCTCTTGTGGCGCATACGGGGCAATGATTACTCCGTGTGCCGGGGCATATAGCGAGAACACCGGTTCGTTGGTCGGGGCATCAAACAGCAGCAGGTTGTCGCGTTCGCGCTCTTCATATTCAGCCATGAACTCTGCCGTAGCTTCGTTTTTGGCTTCCAGCAGTTGCGCTTGCATCACCAACTGCATCGAGTCCAGACCAATCATGGTGTCCGATTTCACCTCGCCTGCTACCACATCGCGTATCACGCCAATGTATTGCGTTTGCAGATCCAGCGTCTGTTGTAGACTGTCCACACGCATTGATTCGTCTATTATCTCCTGCCTCAAGCTTGCCGAGTACCCCGGTAGGATGTTGCGGAACGGCGTGTAGATGATCAGTAGCGACAGCACACCTATCGTCAGCAGGAACATGAAGAACAACGCCGTGAACACGCCGAGTCCTGACACGTGTATGTGCCAGAACTCGCGCAGTGTATCATCGTCTATCAGCGTCAGACGCCTCTTGCGCCGTATGCGTCGTAGCCAACTCTCGTCGTTGTGCATAATTTCTATTAGTCGAAAGACCGTTTGCTTCGCTCACTCAAAGACAAAAGCCTAATTAGTCTTTGCTCTTTGAGCGCAGCGGTCTATTTTACAATTGTGCATCCCTCGCAGGGCTTGAGCTGCTTGAAGAAGTCATTGCCCTTGTCGTCCACCAGGATGAATGCCGGGAAGTCCTCTACGTCGATCTTCCAAATAGCCTCCATGCCCAGTTCGGGATATTCCACGCACTCAATAGCCTTGATGTTCTCCTGTGCCAGGATGGCAGCCGGACCGCCTATTGAGCCGAGGTAGAATCCTCCGTGCTTCTTGCAAGCGTTGGTCACGTCAATCGAGCGGTTACCTTTGGCAAGCATGATCAGGCTGCCTCCGTGATCCTGGAACTCGTCGACATACGGATCCATACGTCCTGCCGTGGTCGGTCCCATCGAGCCGCAAGCCATGCCTGCCGGCGTCTTGGCCGGACCGGCGTAGTAGATCGGATGGTTCTTCAGGTACTCCGGCATCGGTTCGCCTGCATCCAGACGGGCTTTGATCTTGGCGTGCGCTATATCACGACCTACAATTATCGTGCCATTCAGGCTCAGACGGGTACCGATCGGATATTTTGTTAGGATCTTGCATACGTCTGCCATGGGCTGGTTCAGATCGATGCGAACGGCGTCGCCCTCACCGGCATTGGGAGCCAGGGTGTAGTTGATCGCAGTTCGGCGGGAATGAGCGATGCGGGATTGGAATCCATCTTCTCAATCCAGATACCGTCTTTGTTGATTTTGCATTTGATGTTTCTGTCAGCCGAGCAGCTTACGCCCAAGCCAATCGGGCAACTTGCACCATGGCGCGGCAGACGAACAACACGCACGTCGTGAGCCAGATACTTGCCGCCGAACTGTGCACCCAGACCAATCTTGTACGCCTCTTGCAGCAGTCGTTTCTCCAGTTCTATGTCGCGGAACGCACGACCGGTCTCGTCGCCTGTGGTAGGCAGACTGTCGTAATAATGCGTCGAAGCCAACTTAACCGTCAGCAGGTTCTTCTCGGCGGATGTGCCACCGATAACGATAGCAATGTGATACGGCGGGCAGGCCGCGGTGCCCAGCGATTTCATCTTCTCCACCAGGAACGGGATGAGTGTACCTTCGTTCTGGATGCGTGCTTTGGTCTCCTGATACAAATAGGATTTGTTGGCACTACCGCCACCTTTCGTCACGCACAGGAAGCGGTACTCCATTCCTTCCGCTGCCTCCAGATCGATCTGTGCCGGCAGGTTGCACTTAGTGTTCACCTCGTCGTACATCGTGAGCGGAGCGTTCTGGCTGTAACGCAGGTTGCACTCGGTATAGGTATTATACACGCCGTGCGACAAAGCTTCCTCGTCGCAGAAGCCCGTCCATACTTGCTGCCCTTTCTCGCCATGGATGATGGCAGTACCGGTATCCTGACACAATGGCAGTTGACCTTTGGCAGCCACTTCGGCATTGCGGAGGAATGTCAGGGCTACATACTTGTCGTTGGCCGATGCTTCGGGGTCACGCAGAATCTTGGCTACCTGCTCGTTGTGCGCACGACGAAGCATGAAACTCACATCATGAAACGCCTGTTGCGCCATCAGCGTCAGTGCTTCGGGTTGAACTTTCAGGATCGGATGACCCTCAAACTCGCTGACAGACACATAGTCTTTGGTCAGCAGATAATATTCCGTCTCGTCCTTACCGAGTTGGAACATCGGAGCGTACTTGAATTCCATAATTTGTATTTTTGTTCTTTTATAATCCTTGTTTTTGGCTCACGCGCGCCCTCTGGCGCATAATGAGCATACAAAGGTACAAAAAAAATCTGATAAATGCAAATTTTTCTTATGAAAAAATGTCAAACAGACTCTTTTATCATCTTTTCGCGTTCGATAGCCTGGATGAAGGTGTCGAGTTTGCGGTATTGCTTGCGTTGGAGTTTGGATGAGCCCGGACGCAGTTGTTTCTCGAGAGGCGCTTCCGGATCGGGACGCTTGAACTGAGCGTAGAAACGGCGGGTATAATCGGCCAGTTGCTCGCGTAGAGCGAGTGTGCTCGAGCGTTCTGCAAGAGTCATCGCTGCAAGTTCGTCGTCAGTGAAGCGAGCGGATCGGATGATGGCTGTTGCGCGGCTCTTGGAGTCAGTAAAGAGGTTGATATTAGCGAGTTCGGCGCCTTTGGGCGGGTTCAGTTCGTAATCACGGGGATTGACAATCTTGTAAACCTCCTGCGCGCCGACTGCGATTACTTTTCCGCTAAGTGCGCGGTACTTCTTTTGGCGCATAATCATTCCGCTGTTTTTGACCAGTTCGCCATGCAATTCATCCATGGTGACATTTAATTTGACTTTTGACATAGTTTGGCACGATTTTTGTAGATTAATATATGTATTTATCATCCAATCTTGGCTGATAATCTTTTATTTATCCTGAAGGATTGATGGAATAATCTCCATCTAATTACCCCCTAACGACACTGAAACAACCCTGTAATCACCCCGTTTTATATCGAGACGGGGTGTACTTTGTGTGAACAAGAATCGTGCCGAAGTGTAGACGGTAATAAAAAGCGCCACGCGGTGAGGCGTGGCGCCGGTTGGAGATCATCCAAGGTTGGCTGATAGCGGGCGGTAGTTGAAGATCGTCTCGAGGTTCACACAGTTATAGAAAACGGGCTGGGTAGTTTCGCTTGGGGAGCGAAACGCCCTTGCCCAATGCCGAAAAATCCATGGGGTATTGGGGTGAAACGAAGGAAAATTCTAAGGTAGTACAGGCCGCACAGATTGCCCGAGGCAGCGGAAGAGGTTGCCGAGGCTGTGGTAGTCCGAATCGAAGAGCAAGTACCACGCGTATTTCGAGTAGTCCAAGTAGAGCCACGACGTCCAATAGTAGCCGCGGGAGCCCACATTGTCGAGGTTGCTGACGATGCGGTAGCCCGCCGCGGGAAGAAATATAAACTTGTCCGTGTAGCCTGCTTTATTACTCGTGACCTTGTAGCCGTTTATCCCGTTCTGCGTAGTCCACGTCCAAGTGCAGTTGTTAAGGAGTTCCAGCCATTCTTTCGGGGTCGGCATACGCCAACTACCGCCCCAATTGACGTGAGCGGCATCATCTTCCGGGGCGAGAAAGGTTTTGCCATCTCCATGATTGTACTTCGTAAATGTGTAGCCACCATCATTGGTGTCAAAATAAGTATCCCAATTGTAGGTCTCTTTGGTAGAGGTCTCTCCCCAAGCATAGTAGTTGCCGTAGTCTTCGGGAGATTCTGCACCGACATTCATATTCGCCCATTTGACACTGAGACCAAGGTCTACTGCTTGTACTTCAACCACTTGTCCGTTTTGCCCACCGGTCTGGTGGACTGTAATACTTTGTGCCTGAAGGAGTGTTGTTCCTACAACAAGCACAGAAAAAAGAATTGATTTTTTCATAATAATTGTTAATTTTAGTTTGTAAATATTGTTAATGGTTGTGTATTATATCTCCGTATGGAATAAAGTGCAAATACTCTTTATCAAAGTACCCGTATCGCTTAAACAACGGATAGCGCTCCATCATCCTTATTCGTGTCTGGTAGTTTTTGCCATGCGACATAATCCCCAAAAACGAGTTCAGCGATGCCCGCAACTTATCTATATCCACCGACAACTGTTGTTCCAATTGTTTGGCGATGGTCTTATGCAGCGCATCTAATTTGTTCGTCATCCGTTATTCTAAGGAAGTACAGGCCGCACAGACCGCCCGCTGTAGCGGCTGCCGCCGTAGTAGTGGAGGTAGTGGTCGTCCGAATCGAAGGCCAAGTACCACGCGCGGTCCGAGTAGTACTTGCTGAGCGACGACGAACAATAGTCGCCGTCGGAGCCATCATAGAAGAGGATGCGGCCGAGGCGGTAACCCGCCGCGGGAAGAAAAATAAACTTGTCTGTGTAACCTTCTCTTTTACTCGTGACTTTGTAACCGTTTATTCCATTCTGCGTAGTCCATGTCCATGTGCAGTTGTCAATAAGTTCATACCATTCTGCCATGGTCGGCATACGCCAACTACCGCCCCAATTCATATGAGCGGCATCGTCTTCCGGATCGAGAATGGTTTTTCCACCTTCATTATTGTACTTCGTGAATGTATTACCATCATCGTTGGTGTCAAAATAAGTGTACCAATCGTAGGTTGATTTGGTTGAGGTCTCTCCCCAAGCATAGTTGTTGCCGTAGTCTTCGGGAGATTCTGCACCGACATTCATATTCGCCCATTTGACACTGAGACCAAGGTCTACTGCTTGTACTTCAACCACTTGTCCGTTTTGCCCACCGGTCTGGTGGACTGTAATACTTTGTGCCTGAAGGAGTGTTGTTCCTACAACAAGCACAGAAAAAAGAATTGATTTTTTCATAATAATTGTTAATTTTAGTTTGTTTCTATATCTATCTTATCCAAATCAGACTGGCGAGACACTAGCGAGAGAGAATCGAGTCGGTACTATCTCGAGATAATCTCGGAGGCATATGCATACAAAAAGCGTGAAGTCCGTCTGTTCTTCACGCCAATCAAGGGCTTCGTAATCCCTGTAACTGGTAGAAAAACAACCGAAGTCCACGCCCGATATGTACAACTCGCCACACCCATCGTCCGGGTGTGGAGTTGATATTTACATACCCACGGGACATTCATTGTTATTGCTGCGACAGGTTAGGAATTTTGCGAAGATTCTGATTGGTCGCAAACAACGTCAATAAACGTCTTTTATGTACTCTCCTTTTTACGCTGCAGAGCTCAGCGATATATTTTATCCTTTCAATATATGCTTGCTTTCTACGTTCTCCAGCACAGTCATTTGCTGGATGGCAATCTGGTTCAGTTTCTGGAGACGCTCGCCTTGCGGCAGACCTTCGTTGATGAAGACAGCGTTGAGATTCTCCATATTACTCAAACAAATCAACTGATTGATAGTTGCATAGTCGCGGATATTGCCTTTATCCTCAGGATGAGCATCGCGCCATTCTTTTGCCGTAATACCAAACAGAGCTACATTGAGCACATCAGCTTCGTTGGCGTAGATAAGCGAGCGATGGTAAGCGTCAATCTCCTGCGGTATAAGGTGCTCTTTAATGGCGTCCGTATGTATATGATAGTTAATTTTTGCCAACTCACGCTTTGCGGACCATCCAAGAGCTTTTTGCTCCTCTTCTTTAAGACGCTGGAACTCCTTAATCAAATAGAGTTCAAACTCCACAGACACCCAACTGGCAAATTTAAAAGCTATATCGCGTTGGGCGAACGTGCCGCCATTATTCCCAACCTTCGAAATAATGCCTATAGCTCCCGTTAATTCAATCCAGCGTGATGGACTAAGTGTGAAAGCATTACTACCTGCCTCTCGCAAAATGGGATCGAATTCGACCCCTTTGAACTGCGGGTTATTCAATGCCTCCCACATTCCAAGATACTCAATCGTATTTTTGAGTCGCATCCAATTCTTTACAACATCTTTCGGCTCAAGGGCATTCTTCTGTCTGGCAATGTCCGTTATACAGATATAGTCCCATCCGTTCAGCGAAAACGAACGGATAGTTGTGTTCTTGACGATTATTTCTTTTTGCTTTGCCATCTTCTATATATCTTTTCACCGCTTTTTTACGCTGTCGGCGCCAGCGTTCTGTTTATCGTCAGTGAGTGACGGTATTTTATGCTTTGGGCAATTGAGGTAGCCCAGAGATATCAAGAGCAGACAACGTTTGTAACTGCTTTATCGCCATTTCACGCAATGATTGCAAACGACTTGACTGTGGTTGATGTTGTTCTATTAAAAGCGCATTATACGATTCCAAATTTGCTAATACCAATAATTGTTGGATTGACGCATAATCTCTTATATTTCCCTTATTGCCTTGGTTCTGTGCTCTCCATTGAGCAGCTGTCATTCCAAACAAAGCAACATTGAGCACATCTGCCTCATCTGCATAGACATAAGATTGTTGTTCCTTTGTTAATTTAGAAGGCAATAAATTCTGCTGAATAGCATCAGTATGCACCCTATAATTGAGTTTAGAGATTTCCCGATTGAGATTCCATGACAGCGAAAGACGCGAATTCTCGTCATATTTTAGACGGCGGTAATCCTTCATTAAATAGAGTTTAAACTCCGAAGAAATCCACGAAGCGAATTCCATTGCAATATCGCTATGGGCATAAGTGCCACTTCCGTACCGCCCTGCCTTTGTAATAATACCGATGGCTCCGGTTAAGTCAATCCACTTGGATGGCGTCATCACAAAGCGATTCAATCCGGCTTCATTTTTAAACGTGTCGAATTGCACACGGTTAAAATTTGGGTTATGCAATGTTTCCCATAAGCCCAAGAACTCAATGGTATTGCGGTTTCGCATCCAGTTTTGTATGGCAAAACGCGGATCATCACTATTTCGGTAGCGAGCAATATCTGTCAATGAGATATACTCGTTCTTATAATCTTCTGTGTAGATTCCTACATTTATACCCTGTACATGCAATGTATCAGATTTCACATTTGCCATACTATCTATTTTATTTCTTATCGATATAACTGCACTTTTACGCTGCCAGTGAGGTCAGACCTGGCTTCCTGTTTAACGTCAGGAAACGACGACATTAATCTTTGCCTTCGAAATAATGCCTATAGCTCCCGTTAATTCAATCCAGCGTGATGGACTAAGTGTAAATATCGCCTACAAAGGTACAATTATTTTCTGACATTTGCAAATTTTCGCTTACGATTTTGCCATAATTTGTGCACAAATGTTGCAATTGTCAAAAAAAACAAATTTCTCTTGCAAATGTCAAATATTTTTTGTAACTTTGTACGATTTTTGGTTGAGCGTGCATCTTTGGCACGCAAATCATTGTGAATAATAACGAATAGACTTGAAAGACCTTTTTCACATATTTCGTACCAACGAGGCGGTGGAAGTGGAAGACCTGGCGGATTACCAGGTTATTCTGCTTGATACCACTCAACCCACCCAAGCCGCAATGGCAATAACTGCTCTGACACTCTATCAGTTAGAGCACGGCTTTGACCGTGGGCGTTTTCAGATGCTACTATGGGGCATGAACGATCATTGTGCCAATAATGTTCGCGCGCGAGCGTTGGTGGGACTGTTGCTGATATGTGCCCGGCTGAACGTAACTGATTCATGGGCATTGGAGCAGATGGCTGAACTGCTGTCGTACAACAGCGAATCGGCATTTGAGGCATGGGTGGCTATTCTTCGCACAGCCAAACCCGATGAGTATGATCCGAACTTCGAGATGACCAAACCCATGTACAACTCACAACAGTTCGTCAACTCACCGGAGTTGTTCTTCCAGCCGTTTGAGCGAGGGAAAGTCGAGGAGATGGATGATTTTGAGTGGAAAGTGGTGGAACTGCTACTGCGCACAATGAATGCCTGCGATTGCGACAAATATGCATTGGTACTGGCTCTGCAACAGTACATCCCCGCCATAGCACAACAACTGCGCGAACAAGACGTGGATATCGACTCGCTGGAGTTCATAGGCATGAACATTCAGCAGATAATGACCATGACCAACGGCAGCAAACGCAAACTGCCACGGCGCGAGACCGAACTGTCGGACGCAGAGAACTATGTACAACAACTGTACCGCTTCATCCGCCTGTCGCACCACACACCGCTGCGGTTAACCGACGATGTGCTATCGCTGCGAAAAACAATGATTGACAAGATGGTAGTAGTAGGTGCGGCACAGATTGCGCAGATTGAGGCAATCTAACGCCCTGCGGGCTATTTGATGGTTTGAAGATTTGAACGCCCTGCGGGCTATTTGAAGGTTTGATGGTTTGATGGTTT
>SAMEA3663077__coassemble_109_pt1 | contig 37227 bp, 14 predicted proteins | sample SAMEA3663077__metabat2_high_PE_010 | metagenome-assembled genome bin SAMEA3663077 (sample SAMEA3663077) | pig gut metagenome | biome: pig gut; feature: pig-associated habitat; material: faeces | place: France | collected 2012
TTCAAACCTTCAAACCTTCAAACTTTCAAACCTTCAAACCTTCAAACTTTCAAACCTTCAAACCTTCAAACTTTCAAACCTTCAAACCTTCAAACCATCAAACCTTCAAACTTTCAAACCTTCAAACCATCAAACCATCAAACCTTCAAACTTCTCTCAACACTCATCGCTCAGTTCTCTCTCCCCTTTGAGAGGGGAGCCGGAGGGGTGTCACCTCTTCTCGTCCCAGCCGAACGGATGAGGAGCCAACGGCAGCTTCGCCAGCGGATGATAATCGCCTACCAGACCTATCGGTTCTGATTTGCGTATCTGTGCCACGGTCTCGATGCAGTTACGTGCCTCGCTGATGCGGAAACCGTTGCCGGCAAGTATCTGCCGATAACTCTCGGTGTGCAACTCGGTAAAACCTTGCGAGAACTCAAACTCCTCGCCGTCGATGCTCAGCGTGCGGAACGTACGCTTCTCGCCCTGTACCGCATTTGCCGGCAGACAGGCGGCGTTGATACTTAGGAAGTAACGCACACGGGCTTTCTCTAGTTCCAGGAAACCGGCTACGCGGTCGAACGACATCACGTGAACTATATTTTGCTTCACAGGTCCAAATATCCACTGCAGCATGTCGTAGAAATGAACGCCGATGTTCGTGGCTATGCCTCCCGACTTGTGTACATCGCCTTTCCACGACGAGTAGTACCACTTGCCGCGACTGGTGATATAGGTCAAATCAACGTCATAAATCTTGTCTTTCGGACCGTTGTCCACTTTCTCTTTCAGCGCGCGGATCTTCTCGTGCAAGCGGAGTTGGAGTATTGTGTAGGCTTTGTGACCTGTTTCCTGCTCCATCTCCATCAGATTGTCGATGTTATAGGGATTGAGCACGAGCGGCTTCTCGCATATCACATCGCAACCCAGACGCAGACCGTAACGGATGAACGCATCGTGCGTATAGTTGGGAGTGCATATCGATACCCAACTTAGCGGGTTGGACGTACGCATCTGCTTCGAGCAGAAACGGTCGAACTGCTCGTTCTCCGTAAAAAAACTGCAGTCTGGGAACGACGAATCCAAACGTCCGACAGAGTCAAACTTGTCATACGCAACCATCAGGTTGTTGCCGGTGTCGGCGATGGCTTTGATGTGACGCGGAGCAATGTAGCCCGCAGCGCCTATAAGAGCAAAATTTTGCATAGTTTGCAATATATATTTAATCAGTTAGCATTCAATCAGTTCGCAGACAACTGTATGCCCGCATTCGTGCATGTCGTAGGGTACTTGCGTCCCCGCATCCGTGCATATATATGTGCCTGCTTTCGTGCCTTTTGCAGGCTTGCGCCTGTGCCTATTGTAGGCTTGCGTTCGTGCCTGCACACAAAAAGTGGCTACAAAGTTACGAAAAAAATCCCACATTTGCAAGTTTTGCAGGATTTTTTTTGCAAAAAAGTGTATTTTTGTCCCCATCCTCCGTAACCCGTAACCCGTCCCCCATAACCCATCCCCCATCCCCGATAACCGGTAACCCGTAACCCCTAAGTAGTCTCACCGAACCCTTACCATCGGGTTACCATAATATTCCTAAAGGATAACCATATGATAAACACGTGTTTTGCGGAATCGCAAACATATACTATATATACATAGTATATATACAATCCGTTCTGCTTGCACAAAAATCAAACACTCAGAAAATCTGTTATTCGGAGTGCTTGGTTGTAAACGGTCTGCTGGGTTGTAACCGACGTGACGTCTTGTTACGACTTCGCTTCGTTGTGGCTGGTGCGCTTGGCTGTAACGAGTACGGCTAAGGCGATGAAAGGAGAAGCAGTGGCACGGCATGTCGCCTATAGGTGCTCCCGGGTATTTGGGATCGTAGCCCGTATAGTCTCGCCGGTGTGTAAGTGGTAAGATTGGCAAGTCGGGTAGGCGGATTTCGGACATTTCGGATAAAAAATGAAAATTTCTGCACAAAAATCACAAAAAGTAGCGGAATAATTTGCATAATTCAAAATATTTTTGTATCTTTGCATTCGCAATTTGTGCATACCTTAGCCTGCGGCGGTTTTCCTGCTATGGTAGGCGGCGGATGTCAAATTGCGGTATGATTCGTGCAAAAGCGCAATTAAATATGTGTGACACATTATAAAAATAAATCTATATGCAACTGAAAAAATCACCAAGAGCCAGTTTGGAAGACAAGAAACTAACCTATGTCCTTATAGGTTTGGCTTTCACGCTGAGTATCTGCTACGTTGCTCTGGAGTGGACTGAAAAAGAAGTCACCAAGTATGAAGTGGCAGATTTGGACATGAGCTTCGAGGAAGAAGTAGAGATTCAACAAACCCAACAGGAAGTTACACCTCCGCCCCCACCGCCACAAGTGCAAGAGGTGGAAGTGCTGAATGTGGTAGAAGACGAAAAAGAGGTTGAGGATATCGATATCAAAACCGAGGATGACAAAGAGGTTGAGATTGTGATAGCCGCACCTGTAGAAACTCCTGTCGAGGAAGAGGAAGAAGAGGTAATCTTCATGGTAGTAGAGAAGATGCCTGAGTTCCCCGGTGGCCAACAGGCTCTGTTCAAGTATCTGAGCGAGAACGTAAAGTATCCGGTTATTGCTCAGGAGAACGGTATCCAAGGTCGTGTAATCTGCCAGTTCGTGGTCAACAAGGACGGCTCGATTGTTGACGTCGAGGTTGTTCGCTCCGGCGGTGATGCATCGCTGGACAAAGAGGCAGTACGCGTTATCAAGTCGATGCCTAAGTGGAAACCCGGTCAGCAGCGTGGCAAACCCGTGCGCGTTAAATATACCGTGCCGGTAAGCTTCCGTCTCCAATAGTATTTGGCTTTCCTCTTTGAGCAGGTAACGCCTGCGGTCTTTTGACTTTGAGCAGTAACGCCTGCGGTCTTTTGACTTTGAGCAGGTAACGCCTGCGGTCTTTTGACTTTGAGCAGCCTTAGGCTGCGGTCTAAATATTGTTAGATAAAGATATTACATATTGCAAGAATGTCGGCTCGCGAAGGGCTGACATTCTGCGTAAAGAGCTGGGCGTAGATACTGCTGCTGAGCTGTTGGAGGTATATCCTTATAAATATATAGACCGTTCGCGTTTCTACTATATCCATGAGATAGAAGACGAAGATACGTTCGTTCAGATCAAAGGCGAGATTCTGGAGTTTCATACGATGGGCATAGGCAAGGCACAGCGTATGTCAGCCATGTTCAGCGACGGGCAGAGTCAGATTGAACTCGTGTGGTTCAGAGGCATACAATACCTGAAATTGCAGACCGGTGTGCCGTATCTGCTGTTTGGCAAGCCTTCACGGTTCAACCGAACGTATAACTTCGTTCATCCCGAGTTGACGCCGTTGGCAAAAGTTACACCGCAGATGGTGAGCGGACTGGAGCCGTACTACAACACCACAGAGCGGATGAAGAACAGCGGGCTGAACTCGAAAGCCTTGCGGCAGATCATCGCCGGACTGATACCTGATGTGGATTGCGGGCTGCCGGAAACCTTGCAGGCGGATATCATCCAACGCTACCATCTGATGAACCGGACGGAAACGATGCATCAGATACATTTTCCGCAAGACACACGCACGATGCAGAAAGCCCGCGAACGGCTGAAGTTCGAGGAGTTGTTCTACAACCAGTTGTCGATACTCTCACGCGCCTCGGCGCGACGACAGAAAACCGACGGGTTTGTGATGCCTATTGTAGGGCAGCGGTTCAACTACTTCTATAAATATCTGTTGCCTTTCCCGTTGACCAATGCGCAGAAACGTGTGATACGTGAGATTCATGCCGACATGAAGTCCGGCAAGCAGATGAACCGTTTGCTGCAGGGCGATGTAGGCTCGGGCAAGACGCTGGTTGCGCTGATGGTGGCTTTGCTGGTGATTGACAACGGCTATCAGGCATGTATCATGGCGCCAACGGAAATCCTGGCTAACCAGCATCTGACAACCTTGCGACATCTGCTGCAGGGATCGGATGTGCGCGTGGAACTGCTGACAGGTTCGACAACCAAGAAACAACGCGCTGAACTGCTGCCTGCATTGGAACGTGGCGAGATCAACCTGCTGATAGGCACGCACGCGCTGATTGAAGATACGGTAAAGTTTGCGAACGTCGGACTGGTGATTGTGGATGAGCAGCACCGTTTCGGTGTGGCGCAACGCGCCAAACTCTGGTCGAAGAATATCCGTCCGCCACATGTGCTCGTCATGACAGCCACACCCATACCCCGTACGCTCGCTATGACGGTGTATGGCGATTTGCAGGTGTCGGTGATTGATGAACTGCCGCCGGGAAGAAAACCGATACAGACCTACCATTATTCCAACCTGAGGCGTAAATCCATCAATGAGTTTATAGTCAAACAAGTCGGCTTAGGCAGGCAGATTTACGTTGTGTATCCGCTGATTCAGGAAAACGAGGAACTGGACTTGGCTGACTTGGAGAACGGTTACAACACGTTGGTTCAGACGTTTCCGCAGTTCAGGATATCAATGGTTCACGGCAAGATGCGTGCTGCCGACAAAGACCTGCAGATGCAGCGTTTCGTGAGTGGCGAGACGCAGATTCTGGTAGCGACAACGGTTATCGAGGTAGGTGTGAATGTGCCCAACGCCTCCGTGATGATCATTGAGGATGCGCAACGCTTCGGACTGAGCCAACTGCACCAGCTCCGAGGCAGAGTAGGGCGTGGTGCTGACCAGAGTTACTGTATATTGCTTACGCCGCCGGAGATGTCAGCCGATACGCGCAAACGGATGGATATCATGGTAGCAACGAACGACGGGTTCCGTATAGCTGAGGCTGACCTGAAACTCCGCGGACCGGGAGAACTCGAAGGCACGATGCAATCCGGGCAAGCCTTTGACCTGAAAATTGCCAATCTCGCCACTGACGGACAGATACTGGAACTGGCGCGTGAGGCTGCCAACAGCGTGCTGGATGACGATCCCACGCTAAGCACGGCTTATACGCAGGTCTATCGCGATAACCTGGCTAAGTTCAAGAGCGCAGTGGTGGAGTATAGGGAAATATCGTAGGAGAATGGTGACTAGACTACTTGATTACTAGATTACTAGTCGTCTAGAATACTAGTCGTCTAGAAGACTAGTATAACCTAAAAGGAATAAAATAATAAAACAATGAAATATAGCAGATTGATTATTATGACAGGGATTGCTTTGCTGCTTGGTGGTTGTGCAGCCAAGCAAGAGACAGATGACAAACAACCGATCACGAAACCGCAGATCACGTTGCAGGGCGACCGCTTGACGCCGGAAGCACTATGGGCTATGGGACGTATAGGCTCCGTGAAAGCGGATATAGAAACAGGGCTGGTTGCCTATACGGTGAGTTACTACAGCGTGGAGGAGAACCGCTCAACGAGTTGGATACGGATCTGCAATCCTTTTGAGCCCTCCGAACAAAATAACCAAATGGTAAATGTTATTGATGAGTTCGTGGGAAGTGAGCCTGCATGGTTCGGCAATAGCGGATGTCTGGCGTACCTGAAAGGCGGCAAACTATATCTCCGTCGCAACAAAGAAGAACTTGAGGTGCAAGGCGCGGAAGACATCGAGGGATTTCTTCTCTCACCGATGCGCGACAAGGTGATTCTCATCAAGCCCGTTAAGACCGTTGCCACTACCGCCGACAAGTATCCCGACTTGCCGAAAGCCAGCGGACGCGTGGTGGACGATCTGATGTACAAACATTGGGATGAGTGGGTGGAGACCGCTCCGCAACCATTTGTATATGAATTGAATATTGAGTATTACGGCGAAGGCGAACGCATTAAGTCTGCCAAACTTGGCGAATGTGTGAACCTGTTAGAGGGTACGAAATTCGAGTGTCCTATGCGGCCGTTTGGCGGCGTGGAGCAACTGGCGTGGGCGCCGGATAACAAAACGATTGCCTACACCTGTCGCAAGAAAACCGGTCTGGACTATGCCGTCAGCACAAATTCAAACATCTATCTCTATGATTTAGAGACCAAAGAAACGAAGAACATTACCGAAGGCAACGACGGTTATGACACCAACCCGGCATTCTCGCCGGACGGGTTGTTCATAGCATGGCAGTCGATGGCACGTGACGGCTATGAGAGCGACCAAAACCGGTTGATGGTAATGAACCTGAGCACAGGCGAAAAGACGTTCCTTAGTAAGGCGTTCGACAGCAATGTGGATGAGTTTGCATGGTACGACAACCAAACGATCGTTTTCACGGGTTGCTGGCATGCCACGGTACAGCTGTACAGCATTGATTTGCAAGGTACTATATCCGTGCTCACACAAGGACAGTATGACCATGTGTTGGGCGATGTGTGCGACGACAGAATATATATGCTCCGTCACTCGATGGTAGAGGCGAACGAGTTGTACTGCCTGAAATATGCGCGTACCGAGAAAGGTGAGCCTTACGCGGCCGCTTGGGAGCAATTAACGTACGAGAACAAGAATATCTACGATCAGTTGGAGCCGGCTACCGTTATACCGCGCTGGCAGAAAACGACTGACGGCCTGGATATGCTCACCTGGATTATACTGCCGCCGCACTTTGACCCGAACAAGAAGTATCCGACACTGCTGTACTGCGAAGGCGGTCCGCAGAGTCCGGTGAGTCAGTTCTGGTCGTTCCGATGGAACTTCAGCATTATGGCAGCGCATGACTATGTGATCGTAGCGCCGAACAGACGCGGTCTGCCGGGCTTCGGAATGGCTTGGAACGAACAGATTAGCGGCGATTACGGCGGACAATGTATGAAGGACTATTTCACGGCTATTGATGAGGCGTGTGCTAACCTGCCGTATATCGATAAGGATAGGTTAGGCTGCGTAGGCGCGTCGTTCGGAGGATTCAGCGTATATTGGATTGCCGGCCACCACGACAAGCGATTCAAAGCGTTCATTGCGCATGATGGCATCTTCAACCTGGAGATGCAGTATCTGGAAACTGAGGAGAAATGGTTTGCTAACTGGGATATGGGCGGAGCGTACTGGGATAAGCAGAACAAGATTGCGCAGCGCACGTTTGACAATAGTCCGCATAAGTTCGTTGACAAGTGGGATACGCCAATCCTGTGTATCCACGGCGAGAAGGATTACCGCATACTTGCCAATCAGGCTATGGCGGCATATGACGCAGCGAAGATGCAGGGCGTACCGGCAGAGTTGCTGATCTTCCCCGATGAGAATCATTGGGTACTCAAGCCGCAGAACGGCATCCTCTGGCAGCGGACGTTCTTCCACTGGCTGCACAGGTGGATAGGAGGGATAGACGAACCCGGTCGGTAAAAAATATCTATACTGCACTATTGGTATAGCAAATATTGCTATAAAGCAAAAAAACGGCACAAAAATTTGCAAGTGTCGTTTTTTTTACGTATCTTTGTGGGTTAATTGTGTGCGTGTGCACACGCTGCGAGCGTGCTCGCGTGCGCAAATCAAACGTTATCAAAAGATATAAACACTTCGAGATATGAACCGTTTGCAAACGTTATCGTTGAGAATGAAAAGAGTATTAACCGTATTGCCTGCAGCGTTGCTGCTGATGGCGGGTGTGCTATGTGCGCTGCCTCAACCCGTGCAGGCTGCTACATCTTCCGTGCCGGAGATGATTCCATCAACGGGTAGGGACTTCTGGCTGACGTATATGTACAACTTCGGTCAGAATAACGATGATGTGGATTTGGAAATCTTTGTTGTTGCCATGCGTTCGGATGCAGTGGTTACTATCACAACAGGCGACGGTACTGTTCTGGCTTCCGCTGTAGCGGTGCCAGCAGGATCGGCATATACCCTGACTATACCAACTTTGTTGCGTGACAAGGTGTATAATACCAGTTCAGATGTAAAGAAGAAGACAGGTGTGCATGTTCAGGCAAGCTCGGAGGTTTCTGTATATTTCAGAAACGGTTATTCCAGTGGCTCGGATTACTCGTACGATAATTCGCATGCTATATCCACGGATGCGTTGGGAACTGAGTATATGATTCAGACATACTATCGCGACATGATGAACAATGAGTTTGCCATTGTCGCGACGGCTGATGGTACTACTGTTGAGGTGACTTTGAGCACGGCAGCGCTCAAGCCGTCTGAGAGTCCGACAGACCTTTATGATGCTGGCACTATACTGACGCGCAGTTTGAATGCGGGTGAGGTAATACAGATCAAGGGTGCAAGGTACAACTCGTCAGGTCGCGGCGATTTGTCAGGTACTACCATCAAATCCAACAAGCCGGTAGCAGTGTTCAACGGTGGAGCCAAAGCTTCAGTGCCTTTGAATACCGGTTACAATGGTGACCATACCGTTGATCCGGCTATTCCTGTGTCGGCGTGGGGAAAGCGATTTGTGGCGATGGAAATGAGTGGTTTCCCGGATCGTAAATCCACAGATGATGGCGGATTGGTAGAGACATCAAGCCCGACACAATACATGCTTACGGCAATGTATGATGGAACGCAGGTTAAAGTGGATGGTCAAACAATCTGTACTCTCAATAAGGGCGAAAATATTCCATACGACAAAATTAGTAGTATGTACTATTCGAAGATTCGTGTGGACTATAATGAAACGCCGAAACTGGTTGAGACTTCCAATCCTGTTGTGTTGTACGCCTATATGTCAAGTGGCGCAGTAAATGCATACGATTATGAGGTGTTTTCTGAGCCAGCCTTGGCACTTATTCCTGATGTGAATAAGGGCGTAGATACTTCATATATCTATTGCGCACCGACACCATCTTCGATACATTTCGCCAATGTTGTGGTTCCGGCATCAGGTGTAAGTGATATGAAACTCAACGGCGTTGATGTGAGCAGTGAATTTACGACTCTAAGCGGAACATTTGATGGGTATTCCAAGAATTACGCTTATGCTCGTTTGTCGTTAAACTCAGGCGTAAACATTCTGGCTAACAAATCTGCCAAGTTTGTAGCAGTATCGTATAGCACCGAGATGTATGCCGCTATATCAGAAGCGAGTGTAACGGCCTTCAACCTTGCGCCGATTGCTCCGATAATGTTTATTGATGACAACGAGATTGTTCATGGTGCGACAATGGATTATTGTAACCGTCACCCGGGAGTACACTTCACGGCGGTAGTAGATTATCCGCATGATAGTGTGAAATGGGTGCTTGGTGAAGGTGCAGAAAGTACAGACTATGAGACGTCGCACATGTACGGCATCAATGTCGGCGAGGAGGATAAAAAGCATGATGTCAAGTTGTTCGTATATCGCGAATCGCCTATTATGCATATCAAAGATACTGATTCAATATGCGTTACGCTTGATGTGCACCCTGTGTACTACGATACTTTGAAAACCAAGGTGGCTGCGAATAAGTTGGAGTATATATGGAACAAGAGTTCCAATCCGGCGTTTGGTTTGGCAGGCAAGGGTGAACTGAGTGTAGGTCCTGTAACGATGGGAAAGAACGCTCCCAATGCGAACAACAAATGGACGAGTGCCAATGACTCGAAGGTTATTTTTGACTCGTTGGTATATGCAACGCGTCATGGCTGCGACTCGATCTTCTATTTGCAGTTGCAGGTTGTGCCGGATATAATCATCAATGATCCTGCACAGTCGATATGTCAGGAGGAGACGTTCAACTGGATTGGGCATGCTCCTGGTGCAGGGCATAAGATCTGGCAGGGCGGCACGGAAGTTACAACAGCCATCAGTACCGCCACAGCAGGCGTGTTTGAGATTCGTGATACGCTAGTATCGAAGGTGTTCCCGTATCCTGACTCGATTCATGTGATGAATTTGACCGTGTATGTCAAGCCTACGATGGGTTTGACTGCTCCGGGCGCTATCTGCCAGACGGATGATGATGAGCTTCAGGTAGCCTACACCACGACGGATGCCAACCGCTTTACGTACTCGCTGAAGAACAGCAGTGATGATGAAGTGAAGAGCGGCACAATCAACTCGCCGGGTGCAACGGGTACGCTGACGATTACCGATATGGACACTCTGCCTAACGGAGCGTACAAGTTGTATGCCACGGCATACTCCGAGCACGACTGCCATAGCGTGGAAGCCTCTGTAGATGTGACGATTAATGTCAAGCCGACATTGACACTGAACGACATTGACCCGCAGTGTTATCCTGCCGCAGCGTTTGAGGTTAGTTACGACCACACGAATGCTACGAAGGTGTTCTACCGCATGCTGCAAGGCGGTGCGCTCAAAAAAGCGTGGACAGAGGCAGCTGTTGTTGCGGCTCAGAAGTTCACTATCAGTACCGAAGGTTGGGACGCTGCGACCTATACGGTGCAGGCATATTCGCAGTCGGCCGACGGTTGCCAAAGCGTGCAGAAGGAAAAGACCTTCACCATCATTGTTCAGCCTACGGTAACAAGTGTTACGGTAGCTAATGCCTGTGATGCAGAGACCGTTACAGAACTTGCATTCACTACGGCACATGCAGCAACGTACAACTATTATATAGTAGGACAAACCGCGCTGAAGGCTACTCCTGTAGCGACAACGGACGGAGCGCACACAGCAGACCTGGATATCAGCATGCTGGCGGCAGGTGATTACACGCTGAAGATGGTAGCCAACTCGGCCACTTGCAAGAGTGATACCGTGGCGGTGGGCTTCACCATCTATCCTATGCCTACAGCCGCTATCACATCTACGACTGCCGAACTGAACGCATGTGCACCGGGTACGAGCAACAAGACGGTGAACTACACGACTACCAACGCTTCGCAGATCAAGTGGCAACTGACTACACCGCACGCTGTAAAGGATTATGATTATGCAGCAGTGGGTTCAAGCTTGACTATTCCGCAAGACTCGCTTATATGCCCAGGTACTTACAAAGTAAAGATTACCGGCGTTAAGTCAGCCGCTCCGATGAACTGCGAGGTGCTGAATCCCGCAGGCGGTGAGGTGACGTTCACGATGTACAATTCGGCAGCAATCACACTGAACGACATAGCTGCCGTATGTTCAGGAAATGCTGTAACGTCAACATACACAGCTGAATATACTGATGCCTATACATACGAGGTAAGGACGAAAACGGGCAGCGTGCTGAAAGGTAGTGGCGGTTCGACAACTATCGATGGTACGATAGATTTGAGTAAGACGGATACACTTCCGGCAGGTACGTATGTGCTGAGTGTGACAGCCACGAACACCAACAACTGCGGTAGCAGCAATGCGTCCAAAGAGTTCGTTATCAATCCTATACCGGTAATCAATAGTTTGAGTACGCCGGATAAAGTGTGTGAGACTGAAGTGGCATCGCGCGACGTAACCTTTACTGCGACGGATGCAGCCAATATCCTCTACACGCTGAAGAAAGGCTCTGCCGTTTGGAACGCAGAGAACAGCGTGGCAGTAGGTGCAGGCAAGTTCACTATCAAGACTGACACGCTGAGTGCAGGTGATTACACAGTAGAAGCCAAGCCTGTATCCGGCGCTGGTTGTACGGGTGCAGTGAGGTTGGTGAACTTCACTGTTTATCCGCATCCGACCATCACGCTGCCGGCAAGTTTGCCTAATGCCTGCTTCGGAGAGGAGAACCTGACAATCAACTATTCGACAACTTATGCATCTACCTACGCTTATACCTTGGCTGACAAGGACGGTAATGCATTGACTCCGGGTAGCGGTGCTGCTGTGGCAAGCGGTTCGATTGTAGTACCGCTGACTGCAACAATGACGGCAGCCAAGAGCCCGTACAAGTTCCGCATAGAGGTTACATCCGACAAGGGCTGCAAGAGCGGTTGGGTAGAGAAGACCTTCACTATCAATCCTAAGCCGACTGCCGGCATTACATCAGTAGAGAGCAAGTGCGATAATGAGACCAGTGTTGCAGTAGTCTATACGCAGACGAATGCAACGAAATATGAATACCGTGTATTCAAGTCCGGTGTAGCTGCTCCGGTGCTGACGGTAACCGATCAGGATGTGACAGGTACAACGTTCAATGTCAATATCTCCACTCTGGATGCCGGTTCGTATGAGTTACGTCTGGTAGCAAAATCCGCTACCTGCGAGAGTGATACGGCCAAGAAAGCCTTTGATATCTGGCCGCTACCGGTAATCAGCACATTGGACAACACTACACTTTGTGAGGGCGAAGCGGTTGTGAATGTGCCTTATACAGCAACGAATGCTCAAACATTCAGTTACACGGTTAAGGATGGCGAGACTGTGGTGAAAACAGTAGCATCCGCTACCGTTGCTGACGGAAAGATTGAGGTGGACATCGACGGTCTGACTACCGGAGGAGCACCGACTAAGGCCTATACTTTGTCCGTTATGGCAGTTTCAGAACACAATTGTGCAATCGCTGCGGCTAAGGTAGCCACTATAACGCTAAAAGCCAAACCGACGGTAACATTGAATAGCGTGACCAATACCTGTGCCGGTACAGGCGCTTCGATTACGGTGACATACAGCGGTATGACAACGACGAAGTATGATTACATCGTTCGCAAGGCCGGTGCTGATACGCCTGTTAGCGGCTCCAAGACCGGTGTGACACCAGGTGACGGATCGTTTACAATATCAGGTGCTGCATTTGAAGCATTGGCTGCCGGTACGGATTATGAAGTCGAACTTATTGCGCAGGGCGATAACGGTTGTCCGAGTGTGGGTGCTGAGCAGCTCAAAGCCTTCACTATTTATCCATTGCCGACCGTAGCGGTTAAGCCCGGCTCAGAAGAGATTACAGTTTGCGAAGGCAGGGAAGATGCGGTCTTTGAGTTCACTACCTCTGCCAATGCATCCACATATAGTTACGAGACAGGTGCCCTCGGACTCACGGCTACAGATCAGACTGTTGTCGACCAAAAGATAAAGATTACTTTGCCTAAGGCTGACCTGAAGGATGGTAATTATACGCTGACAGTAATAGTCAAATCTGCTGCACCGCAAAGTTGTTCGTCAGTGGCTGCTACCGCTACACTCAAGGTGAACAACCGCCCGTGGCTGAAGATGAATGACCTTGCCGCACAATGCTTCCCGGCTGAATCGTTCAGCGTGGCTTATACGGCAACTGATGCAGCAAAGATCTACTGGAGCGTTGACGGCAAGATAGCAGAACAGACTCTGACTGTTGCTGCTCCGTTCAATTTTACCGTCAATACGAATGGTTGGGCAGCCGGCACATACACCTTGCGTGCCCGTCCGGAGTCAGCTCTCGGTTGTGATAGCGCGGCAGTAGTTAAGACCTTCACTATCCATCCGAAGCCTGCTACTCCTACCAACATAACCATTGCAGAGCCTTGTGCCGGAGATGCGGCGATGTATGTTACGTTCAACAAGGATGCACTGGGCAATTGCGCTATGGCGGAGATCGTAGAGACTGCGCAGCAGACCTTAGCCGGAATGCCGGTGGATGCTACATCGCGTATGATACCAGTAGATGTAACGGGATTGACAGCCGGCACGTACACGTTGCGCATCTATACCTTCAACAATACAACCAACTGCCAGAGTGATCCTGTAGACAAGACATTTGTTGTTCATCCTGTGCCGACCATCGAAACGCATGACACCACTGCCGTTCATCCTGTAACAGCAGTTGATGTCCGCTACAGTTCAACCAATGCAGCCAACTATACCTATACGCTGAACGGGCCGGGTATTGATCCTGCCGATCCGCGCGTAGGTTCAGGCAGTGCGGCAAATGCAGGAATGATCTCAGTCAACACCAATGGTCTGAATCCGGGAGTATATAACCTGAGCGTAACTGTTACTTCCAGCCATGGCTGTTCGAAGAACGCTGTTTCGACCATCACGATATTCAATGCCACATCTATCCAGATAGCACATATTGACAGCGTCTGCAAGGGTGATAATATTGCCGATGTGGTTATTACCACCACCTATGCTAACAAGTATACGTATCTCGTAAAGAATGCCAACGGTGATGACATGGCTACCGGAACAGGTTCGACAACCAATAACGAAGGTACGCCTGTTAATAAGTCGTTCAGCATAGCTACGACGACATGGGAAGCCGGAACATATACATTGACGGTGACTGCAGAGAACACATTAACCACTGCTAAGTGTGATGCTTCCACTACTTTCACTATCAATCCAACACCGGTGATTACATTCACAGTGCCTTCTGCCATCTGCGAGAGTGAGGTTAGCAGTGTGAATGTGACTTACACGAGCAGCAATGCCAAGACAATCAAGTATCACGTAGATAAATTACTGCCGACACCTACAGCCGATATCGTAGCTGAGCAGCAGATAAGCGCTAACGGAACCATTGCACTGACAGGTACAAACACCTGGGCTGACGGTACGTATCGTATCTATGCTACTCCGACTTCTCAGCATGGTTGCGTAGGAGAAGAGAAGTTTGTAGACCTGGTTGTCAATAATCAACCTGAGGCGGCTATCACTGCCATGCCGACGGATGTTTGCTTCAGTGATGCTTATTTGAACGTGACTTACACCGCATCCACCGACGCGCGTGCGTACGCGTTCCGTATATTGACTGCGGCAACCGACCAGCCTGTATCGGGTTATGCAGGTAACGGAACAATCTCTGCACCTTACGGTGGAGGTTCGTTTGCAGTGGATGTACACTCACTGCCCGTCGGAACCTATAAGATGGAGGTTAAGACACAGACCGAACCCGGTTGCTGGAGTGAGGCAAGTGTGCAACAGTTCGATGTTCGCACCAAGCCCGGAGCTACCATCACTTCGATGCAAAGTGTGTGCGAAGGCACGGCAACGGCAACGGCAGAGTACACGACCACGAATGCAACGACTTATTATTACACAGTGAAGGGTACAAGCATTGTGGGAAATGGAACAATAACCGGTAGCGGTACAATATCAGTTGATGTATCATCGCTGACGGCAGCCGGTTCGCCGTACACCTTGCAACTTGTATCAAAATCCATCTACTGTGAGAGTGATACAGCTACCAGAAGTTTTGCCATACGGCCTATACCTGTAGTAGCTATCACATCGATAGACGAAGTATGCTTCGGTGATGCAACGACGACTGTAACATATAACCCGGATGCCAATGTAAGCAATTGTACTTATACCCTCAAGCAAGGGGCAACTGTACTGTTGGCTGATCAGGCGGTAACGCTCAATCCGGCTCATACGTTCACGATTAACACCTCTGCGCTGGCAGTGGGCACATACACCGTAGAACTCACGCCGCGTTCGTCATACACTTGCACAGGGGCAATGGTTAGTTCGACATTCAAGGTCAACGCGTTGCCGACTTTGGATGATATCTTGTTGGATGCCAACGCGGTTTGCGAAGGTACAGCAACGATGCGAGCAAGGTTCTACCATACAGGTGCTGACTCATGCCACTGGGAGGTACGCGAGCAAGGTACAACAACCGTGCTGCGTAGCGGTGACAAGACCGGTCTGTCCGACGGAACGACCATGGTTGACATCGACCTGCTTGCCCCGACTGCATTGGCGGCTGGCAAGACTTACGACGTGAGAGTGACAGTCATCAACAAAACCACAACTTGCGAGATAACCAAGACATCTTCGTTCTTCATCCGCAAGAAACCTGTGGTGACAATTAACACCGAGAATAACTTGCACTTCTGCCAGCCTGTGACGGAGCTGAAAGTTAACTATAGCAATGAGGATAATCGCGCGACGGTCTTCCACTATGAGGTGCTGAAGGGAACGGATCCGTTCAAGCTTCCGGCAGACAAGTTTGATGTCAGCGGCGGTGATTGGACTATTCAATTTGGTGCACCGTTGTTGCAAGGCGAGTACAAACTTCGTGTACAGCCTGATAACAACTATTGCCCGGGTGACTGGAAAGAGCTGACCTTCCACGTGGATACCGTTATGCCAGTTGTAACGAATGCCTCTATCTGCTACGGCGAGAGTTATGATTGGAATGTGACGGAAGACTGCAGCGGCAACCCCATCACGTTGATGCGTGGCTTGACCACAACAACTCATCAGTTGGATACATTGTTCTGCGCAGGCGCTTGCGTCAAGGTATATGAACTTAATCTGACCGTTTATCCGGAATATGCCGGAGCAGAAGAGCAATACACTCTTTGTGCCGGTGAAACTCTCACGTGGCGCGGTAAGACAATCGCCGATGCCGGTACATACGAGTACCGTAAGGCTGGCGTAGCGCCTAACGGATGCGACTCCATCTATCGGATTACGGTAGATAAGATCGTTACTGAGTACAAGAGCACGGATCAGACTGTTTGCTATGGTGAGCCGGTACTGTTCAATGGCAAGACATACAACAATCGTCCGGTTGGTCAGCAGGTACTGCTGGATACGCTCAAGTCGATTGGCGGTTGTGACTCTGTATATCTCCGACTGAACCTGACGGTTGGTCAGCGTTACTATGACTCGGTGAAAGTTGTAGAGTGTGAGCGTTATGTATGGCCTTTGAACGGGCAGACTTATACGCATTCGGGCATCTACCGCGAGAATTTGGCAAGCATTGACGGTTGCGATTCCGTATGCGTGCTGAACCTAACTATCAACGATGCATACGAGTTCTACGAGACATACGATATACTAACCACTCAATTGCCGTTCACGGTACATGAGTACACCTATACAGCAGCAGGTACGTACAACAGAACATTTACGACCGTGGGTGGCTGCGATAGCATCTACCATATTACGTTGAATGTTCATCCTGTAGTCTTGCCTAAGGATACTCTGCATAAGACAGTCTGCGAAGCGGAAGTACCTTATAACTGGCGTGGGACGGATTATAGCAAGAGCGGTTGGTATAGCAAGACCACAACGGTGAGCGGTAATGATACAATTCATTACTTGCACTTGACGGTGAACAAGACCTATAGCGATACGACATACATCCATGCTTGCGGTCCATATACATGGCATGGCAACAACTATGCTGCATCAGGTATTTATACGTTCCCGCAAGTATCGTCCTGCGGTTGCGATAGTACAGAGGTGCTCAAACTGACGGTGGGCGCACCCTCGGCTAGTACAGTCAATGTTACTACTTGTCAGTATGAGTTAACCACGGTTGGCAACCGCACATTCGTAGCCATGGCGAACACTTCGTTCACCGAGACTCTAACCAACGCTACCGGATGTGACTCTGTTGTTACGTATAACGTAACGGTTACCCCGCGTGTATATACTGCACCGGATGATATGTATTCGTTCTGCGAGGGCACAACTTACACATGGCACGGACATACTTATGATGCTCCGGGTATCTATTACGATTCGATTGCAGACGGCAATGGTTGCACGGTCACTGTCCACACTCTGCGTCTCACACAGAATCCTGCATATCACTTTGAGGAAGATGTGGAGGTTTCCGAGTTGGCTTTGCCGTACAAGTGGATTGGGCACAAGGGTGATACTTTGTTGAGTACCAACGGTGACTATTACGACCGCTGGCTCTCTCAAGTAGGCGGTTGCGACAGTATATATCACATACATTTCCATGTGAACTTCGTTACTCGTAACTACGATGCTGCACTAGAGGGATGCGAGAGTGTGACCTGGTCGCGCAATGGTAAGACTTATACCGAGTCTTGTCTGGCTTCGGATACCGTATTTACCGATGCACCGACTAACACCAAGTATGATGTCATCTACTTCTGCAATGTGACGGTTCATCATAACTTTGCAGAGGTCGAGCCAGACTTTACCATCTGCCGCAATGAGGCATTTACTTGGCACGGTCAGAACTATGAGGCTAACCACTTCACCGCAGGTGATCATGTGCTGACCTATACGGGACATACAATCCATGGTTGTGATTCTACATACACTGCCACGCTGCATGTAGTTGAATCGTTCCGCAATGAAGCAAGTTACGATGCATGCCCGAGTGAGTTGCCGTACAACTGGCACGGACAGTTGCTTACAACCGCCGGTCAGTACACCGATGAGCATCTGTCTGTATCGGGCTGCGACTCAGTATATGTGCTGAACTTCACAGTGAAGACAGTGACAGCACCTGATAGCGAGGCTGACCTGCAGTGCCAGGGCGCTACCATCACTTGGCAGGGAATGACCATCAATGCACTGATACCGGGTGAGTTCGCATACTACAAGTGGTACACGGCTGCCGGTGATTGTGATTCGACCTATCACAAACTTAACCTGACGGTAGGCGAGACCTATGAAAAAGATAGTGTGCTGACCAAGCACATCTGTCAAGGCGAGACCTTCGATTGGTATGAAGCTACACGCTCTGTACCGCAGGATGGCGCACATCAGGTGGATGACCATACGTTTGTTGAGAATTTCCATTACGAGAAACCGAGCGTTCTGGGTTGCGACTCGTTGAAGGCAGATCTCACGTTGATTATGCATGTAGATATCGACAAACAACTGGCCGATACCACAGTCTGCAACTCGTACAACTGGGATGGATTGGAAATTACTACATCAGGTGATTATATCAAGACCTACCATCCGAATGTAGAATGCTTTGACTCGATTGTACGTCGTACGTTCACTGTACTGTACAGCGAGGTGGAGAACACAGTTAAGGACGAGTGTAACTCGTACTATTGGCCGCGTACACAGCAGGTTTATACCGAGAGTGGCCATTACGTACACAGTGTACCGCAGCTGGGTGGCTTGTGCGACAAGATCTACACTTTGGATCTAACTATCCGCCAAACGGCACGTGACACGGCAAAGATCCTTGACTGGTGCCATGAATTTACATGGGCAGCTAACGGCACGACCTATCATACTGCAGCATTTGACTCGGTAGTTTATCCTGGCGGTGCATCGAATGGTTGTGACTCGGTGGCATATCTATACCTGACACTGGATACGGATACGGTATTCCACCTACCGGCAGTGACAGCATGCGAAACATACACTTGGCACGGAATGACTTATACGGGCAGCACACTCGCACGTTATCAAACTACCAAATTGGCAGGTAGCGGTTGTGACAGTATAGTTTATCTGCCGATTACCATTCTCCATCCGACGCAAGTGATGCACAATCTTGAGGGTTGCCGTCAGCTGATTTGGAACAATGTGACATACACCACATCGCAGGTAGCAGTTCAGAACTTTGAATGCGACTCGGTAGTAACATTGAACATAACAATCAACCATCCGGATACAATCAACCATGTACTGCATGCTTGCGAAAGTGTAACCTGGAATGGTCAGACGTATACCTATTCGCAGCAGACACAGCAAGACTTCCTCTGCGACTCGGTTGTGATGTTGGATATCACGATTGACCATGTTCAGACGACGGATGATTATGTAACCCGTTGGGATTCGTACACATGGGAAGGTGATACTTACACTGCTACAGGCAATTACACGAAGACTTTGACGAGTGCGTGCGGTTGCGATAGCATTGTAACGCTGCACTTGACCATCAATGAATCTGAGAGTGATGAAGAGACGCAGATTGCCTGCGAATCGTTCGATTGGGCATGGTCGGGCTTGACCTATACTACATCGGGCGACTATCCGGTAACCAACACGATAGACCTTGGCTTGCCTACGCAGCGTGACTCAACACGTACGTTGCATCTGGGCATAGGTCATAAGAAGTTCAGATCGGAGACGGTTACCGATGTGTGCGATGCATACGTATGGCATGGCACGGAGTACCTGACAAGCGGTACGTACAAGTATGAGTACAATGATACTTGTGATGGTAATGTGGATACCTTGCACCTGACGCTGTATCATAAGTCTGTACCGGTAGAGTACTACGATACGGCATGCGACGTGCTGACCATCAACGGTCACTCGTATTTCAATAGCACAGAGTTCACCGAAACCTTCCAGACCGTTCACGGTTGTGATTCGGTTGTGAACTTCCATCTGACCATCAACCACCGTCAGACAAAGAGTATCAGCGCTGAGGCTTGCGGTAGTTACACATGGGAAGGCACAACCTATACGCAGTCGGGTGTCTACACCAAGGTTTTGACCGGTGCTAACGGTTGCGACTCGGTAGTCACACTCACGTTGAGTCTGTTCCCATCATACAATAGCGAATTCAGTGTGACGAGTTGTGACGATCACTACATTTGGGGTAATATGATTATCATCAAATCGGGTGATTACACGAAGAACATTCCGTCCATCAAGGGCTGTGATAGTATAGTGACCTTGCACCTGAGTTTGCCGACGACTATCTACAGCGATCCGGTTATCGCAGAGGCGTGCGATGAGTACTGGTGGAACGGTAAGCGATATACCGAGACGGGTAGCTATACCGAGACTCTGACATCACTTGTCACAGGTTGCGACAGCGTAGCGCGCTTGAACCTGAATATAGTAGATCATCCGACAGGTGAGTTCAGTGAGACAGCTCAGGAGATGTACACATGGCGCGATGAGACATACTACGAGTCCGGCGACTATGTACAGCGCTTCCCGACGGCAGGTTGTGACAGTATAGTAACCTTGCATCTGACCATCACAACTCCTAAGCCAATCAACGAGATCAGTGCTACGGCTTGTGATGCATATACATGGGATAGCGAAACCTTCTACGAGTCCGGTACGTACACGCGTAACTTCCCGACGCTGGAGGGCAATGACTCCATCGTGAAACTTACACTGACTATCACGCACGATACCGCGACCAGCATCACTGCTGAAGCATGTGATACGTACGTTTGGAACAGCGTGACCTACAATGAGTCGGGTATCTATACGCAGACTCTGCAGCGTGGTTCGGGTTGCGATAGTGTGGTTACACTCAATCTGACCATCCATGAGAGCTTTGCTACCTCATTTACGGCAACTGCTCGTGATGTATATACCTGGGATGCAGAGACCTTTACAGTTTCAGGTACATATACGCATACTTATCCAAGCGTGGAAGGCTGTGACAGTACGGCTACTTTGATGCTGACTATCATTGGCAACGAGCAGAGTGCTTTCAACGCTGAGGCTTGTACCGAATATGCATGGGCTGACAGCGTATTCACATTGAGTACAATCCATTCGCACGTCTTCCCGGCCGCGAACGGTTGTGACAGTGTGGTAACGATGACCCTGGTAATCAACGAGCCGGTATATACTGATTTGTATGATACCGTAAGTGATTGCAGTGATCCGTTATATGCATACACCTTGCCGTGGGGCGAGAATGTACAGCATACGGGAATCTACAACGATACGTTGCAGTCCGCTTTGACGCAGTGCGATAGCATCGTTCGCTTCCATTTGCAGTGGTGCGCCGAACCGTTGTGCATCGATACCGTTACGTTCAGTGTAAGCGATTGTGAGTCGTATGTATGGGAAGGCCAGACATACAACACAACCGGTACTTATTATCGTCACTATCGTTTGGATAATGGTTGTGACAGCGTATCGCAGTTGCGTCTGACTATCAAACCGAAGGCACAGTATGTGATAGATATGGCGGCTTGTGATAGTCTGTACTGGTCGAATACCGATACATGGTATTACGAGTCAGGCTTCTACTACGACACTGTGCCGGCATCGAACGGTTGTGACAGTGTGGTTGTCCTGCATGCAGTAATCGGCAAAGCAGCCGAGCAGACGATTGACCGCGAGAGTTGCGATGCACTGACGATTAATGGCGAGACCTTCAGTGAGTCTGGTATGTACGTTCAGCATCTAACCACCGTCACCGGTTGTGATTCAACGCTAACAATCAACTTGACTATCAAACAGTCGGTTGATACCGTTGTAGCTGATACGGCTTGCGACAATTACCTGTGGCACGGCCAGACATTGACTGCTACTGGCTATTATCCGCAAGTACTCAACTCGGCTGTATCGAACTGCGACAGTGTAGTTAACCTCCACCTGATTGTATATGGCAGCAAGTTGGTAGATATTGTAGATTCGCTCCACTGCGATTCCATCGTTTGGGGTGATGAGGTATCTGGCATTGATACTATATACGACGATGGTATCTACACCAAGACCTTCCAGTCTGCTGTAGGTTGCGATTCAACGGTAACGATGGATTTGCGCCTGTTGCGTCACGATATAATCACGGCTAACGATACAGCAGCCTGCGACTCACTCGTTTGGAATGGTGATTTCTTCATCTACGAGTCTGGAACGTATAAGGATACCCTGATATCTGCAGTCACCGGTTGTGACAGTATCATCACGATGAACGTGACTATCAATCCGACACTACATGTGGAGATTGAAGATTCTGTACCGCCTCCATTCTACTTGTGGCCGAGTGAACTGGATACCATCTGGAGCAGTGGCGTATATGTCGATACCACAGCATCGCTTGTGACAGGTTGTGACAGTATTACAACTTTGACCCTTGTGATGACCGACAGTATCATCCTTGACCCGATAGAGCCTGTACGTATTGATACCTTTGGCTACTGCCCAGGTGATACGATGAACTTTGTATATAACCTGATAAAGGGACATCCCACCAAGTATCGTCTGGTATTTGATACCGTAGCAGTAGCAATTCCGGATTATACGCGTCAGTTCCAGTCAGTACTTGATACGACTGAACTGCCGAATCATGGTTTGGACAGCCTGTTCACGATTGTCATTCCTGAGTACTGCCCGGCTGGTGTATATTGCGCCGAGTTGCAACTCTTCGATGATTTCTCGAGCAGTGAGATCTATCAGTTCTGTATTAGAGTTAATCTAAAGGGCTATCTCGTTTCGATGTGGACGGACGTGGTGGCTATCAATAACTTCGAAGAGAAGTATATCGGCTATCAGTGGTATAAGGATGATGTAGAGATTCCTGGAGCCGACAAGCAGTATTACTCTGATGGTGAAGACTTGAATGCTTGCTATCGTGCCAAGGTTCAGTTGGCTGCTGATAGTTCTTGGGTATTCACTTGTGAAGAGTGCTTCGATCTGCGTACAGACTCGCTTGAACTCATTGCTTATCCAACGCCTGCACCTGTTGGCCAACCTGTTACCATCAAGGCTATGGGTATACTGCTTGAGAAACTGATTGGTTCGCGTCTTACGATTACGAATGTTCAGGGCTTGCCTGTTCATACTGTTGAAAGTATGACGCGTCGCGAGGAGGAGGTCGGCTTGCCTGCAGGATTGTACATCGCTACGATTGTTACGGGTGAGAATGACGATAGAGTTCGTACAGCTAGTGTCAAGTTCACAGTATTCTAACCCAAGGGAGGCAGAACATAGGCAGTGTGGCTGACTGCAAACCCGAGATACACTATCGGGTGCGATTTTTAAGGTCAATCTTAAAAATTGAATATTAAGGGACACCGAAATAGCACATTTCGGTGTCCTTGTCTTAAAATCCGTGCTACTTTTCACAATGAGTGCTATTGTATATGTGAAATAATTGTTGTACCTTTGCATCGTAATTTGGAGTAGAGTGGCAGTGTGTCAGATTCTACGCTGAAAAACAGGGCTGTTTTAGCTCTTTATGATGTGAAAATATATAACAACAATACAGATGAAACAATTTTACGCTAAGATTTTGATGGCAGTAGTACTCGTGATGAGTACGCTGTCAGTGTATGCACAACAATTACCCGACCCGGGTTTTGAAGATTGGTCTGGTGCACAGTTCGACAGTAATATCCAGCCTAAGTACTGGCACGGGTCGAATGTAGAGCAAGTCGGCTTTAAATTTAACTTCACTACCCGCGAGACCGGACGAAACGGATACGCTATCAGGGTAGCGAATACCTATTGTGGCGCATTCGGTATAGGACAGGTTTCCCCAGGATACTTTAGTTTGGGTAACCCGTGGCAATATATCAAAGGTACGGATAAAGACAATGCTACAGGTGGTACGGACGGCGGTATTAATATGACCTATCGTCCGGACTCGATGTATGTTTGGATTAAGCGTACGGGTAATCAAACTGCGTCTGAAAACTATACTGTACTGTACTATTCGTGGAAAGGGAATTCGGCAGGTACGAGTTATAAAGCTAATGCAAATGATAATTGTACCAACACCGGAAGTACCCATACTAACGAAGAATCCGATATCCGTCAGACAATGGATAAAAACAAGTGCGGCACAACAACATTGGCTACACAGATAGCGGAAGGTTTCTTCTTCGAGAAGAAGGCCTATTCCAATTGGACGCAGATTAAGGTCCCTATTTACTATTTCAGCGACGAGATACCGGAAAAGTGCAACGTTATCATCTCATCATCGGGGTATCCTAATTTCCGTGCAAGCGCCGGTATTAATGAAGGCAGTGCCATTATAGCCGATGATGTTGAACTGATTTATTCCTCAACGATACAAAAGTTGTATATCGGCAACAAGGAGTGGAAAGGTTTCAAACCTAATAGCACAGAGGTGCAGACGTACTCATTGGGCGAAGGAGCAACCGTTATTCCCGATATTTTTGCTGTGCGTGGTGCGGGTACGTTGTCCAATATGCAGGGCTCCACATACAAGACTCCCGGTCGCCGCTTGAATTCGTCGGAGTGCGAAATCAAGAAAGGTACTGTTGATGGCGAACTTACGACCATCACTGTTAAGTCCGGTGACGGCAAGTCAACTACTACATACAAGATCAAGTTCGTATCGTCAGTCAGCAATAATGCCCGTCTGGCAGACATCCGCGTGAATGGTCAAACGATCAGCGGATTCAATACCTACCTGCAGACCTACAACATAGCACTGCCTTATGGCACGACTGCAACACCGGTAGTTGAGGCTACACCGCAGGATGCTACCGCTACCGTGGAGATCACGCAACCGACATCGGTGAATGGCAAAGCGAAGATTGAAGTTACAGCACAGGACGGTACGACCCAATTGACGTATGAGCTGTCGTTCTCGGTAGCCGCTCTGTCCGATGCTACGCTCAAGAACATCTTCATCGACGGTAATCCTCTCCCCGGTTTCCAACCTTCAAAGGCGACATACAATGTTTCGCTGCCTCTTGGTACAACGTCTGCGCCCAAGGTTACATGGGAGTCAGCATATCCTGCCGGAGCACAGAGTATCACGCTGCTGTCGAACACGCTTGATAGTGGCGCACAGATCAGGGTGACGCTCCCGAACAGTGCGGTAACCAAGACGTATAAGTTGACGTACAAGATCGAAGCTTCGTCATACTCGTATTTGAATGCAATCATGCTCGACGGCGTGCTGCTTGAAGATTTTGAGCCGGAGAAAACAGCATACACCATTACTTTGCCGCTTGGCACAACCAAGTTGCCGGAAATCACTTGGACCAAGGGTGACTCCTATCAGACCGTTCAAAAGATTGAAGGGGGAATAGATGGTGTGACGCGTATTGGGGTAACAGCTGCCAGTGGAGCGACTACGACGTATCGCCTTACATTCAAGACGGAAAAATCCACCAACAACGCTTTGGCCGGTATTGCCATTGGCGGTGCACCGCTTGATACGTTCCATCCCGATACGTTGGTATACACGGTAACACTACCTGCCGAAACAACAACACTACCGACGATTACTTATACTACAGGGGATGCCTATCAGACTGTGGCGCAATCTGTCAATCCGTCGCTAATGACTGTCCGCCTGACAGTTACGGCAGGTGACGGTTCGACGCGTGTCTATACTGTTGCATTCGAAATTCAAAAATCTGCCAATGCCTTGTTGCGGATGATCTACCTGAACGGTGAACCGTTGGATAAATTCGAGTCGGAAACGCTTGATTACTCTTTGGTGTGGACCGAAGTCACGATGCCTAAAGTAACTGTTTTGGCTAACCCCGGTCAGTTGATAGCCATCGCTTCACCTGCATCGTACGGCACAATACGTATCGTCGTTACACCGGAGGAAGGTGCGGCCAATACGTATACCGTTCAACTCAATTCACCGGACGCAGCAGTCCTACCGACATTCCCGACGGATTCGTTCCCTGCATCGAAGAATGCGCAATTGGCTGAATTGTATATTGGCGGCGTGCAATATGCAGACTTTGTGCCGACGACTTATTCCTACACCTACAATCTGCCTTGGCGTACTTATCAAGTGCCGGCAGTCATGGCCGTAGCCGGTGGTATAGGTCAAACTATCACCATTGAGCATGGAGCAGTCAATCGTCCTACACTCATCAAGGTGTTGGCTGCTGATAAAACAACCACACAAACATATACGATTGACTTCCGTGTTCCCAAATCGAACAATACGAAGTTGGAGTCTGTTGAGATTGATGGCGTGGACTTTACGTTCAATCCCGATGTGCTGACATATACAGGTATTGCTTTGCCTTACGGAACATCGCAAACTCCTGCGCTGACAGCTGTGCGTGCCGAGGGCGAGCAGTCGCTGAAGATAACGGAAGCACCTATCGGAAAAACATCCACTATCGAGGTAACGGCCGAAGACGGAACGAAGGCAACCTATTCGTTCTCGTATGTAATTACTCCGCCTGATAAGCCCAATGAATTATTGGCTATCGCGTTGGATGGAATAGGTGCTTTGGATTTGTCACAAGGCCCTGACTTTGCTGTGAACCTGCCGTTTGGTACCACCGAATTAAAGATCGTTTCTATCACAAAGAACTATCCTGAGCAGGAGGTGAAAATCGTCAACGGTGGAGTTAGCGCTCCGACAACCATTACAGTCAAGTCGCTTAATCCTGCTGAGGCGGATAAAGTATATACGATTACACCTAACCTGTCAACCTGCGATCCTGCTATGCTGACAGATATCAAACTTGACGGTGTTACATTGCCGAACTTCAAACCGGAGGTGTTCAACTATGTTGTATCTGTAGAGGCTACACCTGCAGTAACTTATACCGAGCAGGAGGGCGCTGAGGTGGATATTGATTCGAATAGTAAGTGGGCAAAGATACATGTTGTATCCGGTACATTCGCGCATACCTATATGGTTACGTTCTACTATCCGGGTGATGTGACCTTCGATCTTGGATTCGAGAATTGGATTAGTCATGAGAACGAAGATGCCGGCAAGAGTGGTTCGTATCCCAAAGGGTGGAATACGCCACTGAATGCAGCCACTACCGGTTCGAAAGGAACGTATAATCCTACTGGAGTAAGAGAAACCAATACAAAAACACAGGGGAGCAAGGGTGTAGACCTCAGCACGGTATATCTGCTTACTTCGGCCGAGTCGATGCCAGGCTTCTTGTCGCTTTCGCCCGCTACAGTTACCGTTGGCGCGTACAAGATAGTTACTCATACTGCATCCACTCTTTCGTATGGTAGTCCTATTACATTCCGCAATACACCTGATCAAGTACAACTAGACTATAATCTAGCGAAATACAATAAGCTAAGCGGTTGGCGCTTTATCTATACCGCTAACGGTGAGAAGAAGATTAACTACTCAAAGACGTTTAGCAGCATAACCAAGAATACATGGTTTACTCTAACGCAGAATCTCTCGTATGGTGCAGATTATATTCCGGCAACTCTGGATATCCTCATCAGTTCTGCCAATACAGATGATTTGTCGTCATATTATATTGGTGCAGGAGGTACAAAGGACGGAAACAAGTATACCTCTACGATGTATGTCGATAATCTCCGATTGAATTATAGTTCTGTACTGAACGGTTTGACTGTAAACGGTGCTGATGCAACAAAGAGCGACAATGCGTTTACCGCCACTGTGGATGCCGACTTTGTGGGTATACCTACGCTTTTGTTCAACCATGCAGTAGCTGACCAGATGCCGGTTGTTGAGTGGCAGGACGAAGTAGATGGAGTACGCACGGCTACTATCACGAACTATGCAGAGGACCTCTCCACAACGACATACACGCTGACCGTTAACCGTCCAAAATCCGCGAACACGACTTGCACGTACACGCTTAGCGGTCGAGACCTGACGGTAGTAAAAGGTTCGCCGTATCAGACTGTTGCTGTTTCGGAGAACGATACCGCTTATGTCATCACCGTTACGGCCGAGTCGGGTGCACAACATGTGTATTATGCCTCGTTGATAGCTGGCGGCAGTGAGACTGCCAATGTAACGAATGTGGCCGCAGAGGAGATGATCACGGGCGTGTCTACAGCTCGTCTGGTTAACCTTGTGGAGCAACCGATAGTGAATTATGATCGTGAGTTTGCATTGGACAGCGTAGTGATGATCACGACAGATACGTGCCACTACATCAATGTCTATGGTATGAATGAGTACATGACACCTGCCCCAATCAGACGAGCCATTAATGGCACGAGCAAAGGCACAACGTATATCATCAATCGCTATGCATCGAAGAATGCTCTGCTTGATTCAATTAAGGTCAACGGCCTAATTGTTCCTGGCTTCTACGAGCAAACTTTCGATTATGTAATATCTATGCCGTCGATTGATGCTATTGATGTATTCATGCAGGATGCCGATGCCGATGCACAATATACCGTTGTGCAGATTGATGCAGAAAATGCTGCAATCTTCGTCTATGTAACCGCGCCTGACGGCCAAACGCAAACCATGTACTCTATTCTTGTACATTTGCACCCGCTGGGTACAGATGCCTACCTAACGTCGATTATGGCTGACGGTGTATCGCTGACGGGCTTCCAGACCACGAAGTATGATTATAGCATTGAGTTGCCTGCAGGTTCAGCAGTACCGCAGATCGCTTCTATTGCTTGCGAGGGTGCTTATGTTGAGACGAATGCTATGACGGTTGGATCAGTCACGACAATAGCCTTTACCGTTACATCGGAAGACGAGAAAACCCAGAACTCGTACGCCGTTCAGATTACGATTCTTCCGTCAGAGGTCTCGACACTCGATAACCTGTTTGTGAACAATATGGCTGTTGATGGTTTCAACTCCAATCAGTTGACGTACAACATCGAGTTGCCGTACGGTACTACGGATATGCCGTCTATCGACTATGTGCTTGCTGACAAGAACAGTACTGCAACCGTTGCTACAGGCGAATGGACTTCAACAATCACCGTAACGGCCGAGGATGGCGTTCACACAACAACATATACGCTTGTGTTCACTATTGCCAAATCAACGAATGCCGCTCTGGCAGCCATCTTGTTGGACGGCAATCCGATGGATGATTTTTACGCTGATGAATTCAGTTACACCGTTCAACTGCCGTATGGCGCCGATGTTCCTGTTATTACGGCTCAGGCTGCAGATGCTACTGCAACGGTTGAAGTTAACGGTAATACAATAGTCGTTACGGCAGAAGATGGTGTAACCAAGAATACCTATACGGTCGAGTTTGTACATCTGCCATCGACAAATGCTGTTCTGCAGTCAATCGAGTTGGATGGTGTGATGCAGCAAGGCTTTGAACCTGAGATATATGCATACGAGGATACCGTATTGTACGGAGCATCGATGCCTGTTGTTACATGGACAGTGGCTGATAAACAGCAAAAGGTAGATACTACATGGGTAGGTGATACAGAGTTGACTATCGTTGTTACTGCCGGTGACGGAGAGACGACAGCCGAATATACACTTACGTTTATCCACTTGTTGTCATCCAACTGGTATTTGTCTGACCTGCAAGTACGCGGTGTGACGATAGACGGTTTCCGTCGTGATTCGTTGAGTTATACGATCATTTATCCTGTTGGTACTGACTCGGCTTCGCTATGCAAAGAGTCGGATATCGTAGCAGTTCCTGAAGAGTCGGACGCAACTGTATCGGTATCGAAGACGGATGAAGTAATCCAAATCTTTGTAACCGCACCGGATGGTACGATAGGTGTATATACGATTGACCAGACTATTATGCTCTCATCGGAGGCGCGTCTGAGTATGATATGGTTGGATGAAGTCGAACTGGCTGACTTCGACAAAGATGTGCTCGACTATTCCGTCGTTCTCGCCCAAGGAGCAAGTCTTCCGGAAATTACTGCCTCGCCGGTTGATGCAACTGCAACATCGGAAGTAGGTATGGAGGTTGATATTGAGAATGGTAAGTCCGTCGAAATCTATACTACAGCACAAGATGGAACGACGCTTACTTACACCATTCAGTTCCTATATGCCAACTGGGCAGCAACCAGTGATGTAGATAGCGACGATTATCTGTTCTTCCCGATTGGGAACGGACAGTTCAAGGCAGTGACGATCAGCATAGGTGTCAAACTCGGTATCTATGACATGAACGGGCATCTCGTACAGTTGTTAGAAGTGCCTGTGGCTGACCCTGCAGATGTTGAGGTAGATGTAGATGCTCCCGGTAACCAGAAACTGCTCAAGGCATATTCGAATGCTGCGGGAGTAGTCTTTGAGGCTACCACTATCCAACCGTTCATCTATGTGTTCTACAATTCGCAGACGAAGCGCGTGGGGCGCGGAGGCAAGTTCGAGTTGTAGGCAATCACAAGAGCGAAAAAAAGATGGCGCACCGTTAGGTACGCCATCTTTTTTTATGCATGTTGACAATATCTATGTAGGTAAGCTATCAGCTTGTTAATCGAAGTAATCAATGCGCATCGCTTTGCGAACTTGCTGCATCGTTTGTTCGCCAACTTCGCGAGCCTGCAGCGTGCCACGTTCCAATATAGCGCGTACTTCCGGCAGACGCTGCTCCCATTCAGCGCGACGTTGACGAATAGGCTCAAGCATCTCCTGCATTATCTTAAGTAGAAACATCTTGCACTTCATATCACCCAGACCACCGCGGGTGTAATGATCCTTCAACTCTTGCAAGTTCTTGTATTCTGGCAGGTACTTGGCAAAATGCTCGTCACGACAGAACGCATCCAGATAGGTAAATACGGCATTACCCTCTAAATGCCCAGGATCGCTTACCTTTAGGTGGGTGGAATCAGTGTACATGCTCTTAATCTTGCGCTCAACCTCTTCGGCTGAATCGCTAAGATAGATACAGTTGCCGAGACTCTTGCTCATTTTTGCCTTACCGTCCGTGCCGGGCAGACGCATACATACGGCATTGTCGGGTAATAGGATTTGTGCCTCGTCGAACACCTCACCATATACCGAGTTGAATCGGCGCACCAGTTCGTTTGTCAGTTCGATCATCGGTTTCTGATCTTCGCCAACCGGCACAACCGTTCCATGGAACAGTGTGATGTCCGCGGCTTGCGATACAGGGTAGCAGAAGAAGCCAAGAGGAATGTTTGCCTCAAAGTTTCGCATCTTGATTTCTGTCTTTACGGTTGGATTACGCTGAACGCGGCTGACTGTTACGAGATTCATGTAGTAGAAAGCCAACTCTGCCAGTTGAGGCACACCGCTTTGGATGAAGATTGTCACTTTCTCTGGATCTAATCCCGCTGCTAAATAATCCAGTGCCACGTTCATGATGTTTTCGCGGATTTTCTCAGGATTGTCGGCATTATCCGTTAGCGCCTGTGCATCGGCAATCATGATGTAAATCTTGTCGAACTCTCCTGTGTCCTGTAGCTCAACTCGTCTGCGCAAAGAACCTACATAGTGTCCTATATGCAACTTGCCCGTAGGGCGGTCGCCTGTAAGTATGATCTTTTTCATTAGTATCTGAATAATTAAATGTCCAAATAAATACTAAATGCTGTAAATTACTCGGTTGCGCGAATCACATCCATCACGGGGGATTTGGCAAGACTTATCATTTCGCAGTCCAATGATGCGAGGTGTTGTTTAAGAGTATGTAGAGCATCCAACATATTGTCTGCTTGCACAAGAATACTCACTGCTCTGCGCGTCTCCTTGTCGTTCTCTACGGTGATAAGTTCAACGCGTGCCTTGTACCAATATTCACCGTTGGCTGTGGGGATAAGGTCATAGTATTGCACCTTCTTGCAACTTTGTACCTCGCAGTCGCCTTGGAATATAAAGGGCTTGATTACTTCCATCACGCGTTCCTCGACATCTGCACACGTGAATCCTTCCACCAGATAAGTCTCTTTGACCTTGCCGGGATTATCTTCGCCGGTCTGGCGGCTGTAATTAACTTTGATTTCGTAGAATAACATAGGTATATTTGCTTATTTAGTCATTTACATTTTATTTTGTGGCCGATAATTGCCGGTTATAATGAAGTGCTAGGCTGTCGTAAGCAGGATGCAGGTCGTTAGGCAGTGGCTCGGCTGATGGCGATTCTAGTGTCAGCGGATTGACGGGCGTACCGTTCTTCCATACCCGGAAATCCAAATGCGGACCTGTACTTGCACCCGATGAACCTACATATCCAATTACATCGCCCTGCTTCACATATTGTCCGACTTGTAATCCTTTGGCATATTTTTGCAGATGCAAGTAGGCTGTCTCATAGGTACTGTTATGACGAATCTTGATAGTATTGCCTCCTCCGCCTTTGTATGCGCGGAAAGTTACCACGCCATCACCCAATGCCACCACCGGTGTGCCGGCAGGTGCGGCGTAATCTACACCTGTGTGCGGACGTACAATATGGTATATCGGGTGTTTGCGTGCATAGGAAAAATGCGATGATATACGTTTGTAGTTCAGTGGCGCTTTTAGAAAGGTTTTACGCAGGCTATTTCCTTGTTCATCGTAATAACCTGCTATTGATTTTCGGGTTTGCAGAGCAGCCGTTTGGATACTGTCAGTCATGTATTGGCTGAGTGTCTTTTCATCGGCAAAGTATGCCGGAAGCCAACGTTTGCCGTGGTAGAAATGCGCGGCGTAGATGCGTCCGATACCTGTGCGCGTGCCGTCGATAAACAACTCGTCATAAAGGACGCGTACGCTATCCCCCGGTTGCAAAGCAAAGAAGTTGATAGTCCAAGCGTAAATTTCTGACAGTTCGAGTGCCAGCTCGACGGGTAGGTTCTGACTGTGTATAGCCTGCCATAGTGATGATGTGATAGTAAATTCTGCTTTACGCCGTTGGGTGTGTTGCGGCAAAGTATCCCGCCAAATATACAAACTGTCGAGTAATGATGCGATAATTGTCTCGCGGCGATTTAGCCGATAGGCATAGTAACATAGCGCTGTATCATTGCGAAAGGTGTAGTATTGTCCGCCTTCACGGATGGCAGCCAGTTCTTGATTCTGCTTCAGTAGCGGTTGCATAGCACGCCATTGTACAGAACTAAGCCCATGACGATTCAATATGCCAGACAGAGTCTCTCCGGCGTGCACGCGACAGGTGTCAATCTGGTAGTCATCGGCTGCAATGCCAAAAATGTACCGTGGCTCACAGGTCGTAGCCTGCTGAGTGCAATCTGCCGATTCTTGCTCGCTACTTACCGGTTTGCCGCCACAAGATGACAGACACAAAAGCAACACGCCTGTACCTATCCAGGATACGAGCGTGCGTGCATACATATACAGATTCTCAACTCTCAACTTTTCGTAGAACTCAAATCTATGCTTTCTTCGGGTATTTCCTGAACCACGATGATATCTTAAGCCGAATCACGCCCAATAGCGCTTCGGAGAATATGCCTCCAGACATCTTGCTTGTCCCCAATACGCGGTTGACGAAGATAATAGGCACTTCTTTAATAGTAAAGCCGCATTGGATGGCGGTAAACTTCATCTCAATTTGGAAAGCGTAGCCCTTGAAGCGTATCTTATCAAGCTCGATTGTTTCCAGAACTTCGCGTTTGTAGCCTACAAATCCAGCAGTGGTGTCATGTACGCCTATGCCGAGTACTGTGCGTACGTATTTAGAGGCAAAATAAGACATCAGCACGCGTCCCATTGGCCAGTTTACTACATTCACGCCGGTCACATACCGACTGCCAATAGCTACATCTGCACCGCCTTCAGACAACGCTTCGTAAAGCTTGACCAAGTCGTTCGGATTATGCGAGAAATCCGCATCCATCTCGAATATGTAGTCATACTGATGCTCAATAGCCCATTTGAAGCCTGCTATATATGCTGTGCCGAGACCTAACTTGCCTTGTCGCTCTACAATGAACAAACGTTCTTGTTCCTGTTCGCTTATCATCCGCTTTACGATAGTTGCGGTGCCATCGGGAGAACCGTCGTCAATAACCAATACATGGAATTCAACCGGCAAGGCGAACACCGCTTTGATTATGGCTTCGATGTTCTCTTTTTCGTTGTAAGTAGGAATGATTACTAATCTTTTCATGCAGTTTTATCTATATTTTTAGTTCAAATATAGCGCTTGGTGATGTGCGCTCAAGTACGCATAGATTGACATCACGTCCCAGCACTACATCTATCTCCATCAGATGTTCGCTCACGGTGTCGTATGCTACTTTCGGGTCGTTGTTCTCTTGACTGAGGTGACACAGGAATATGTTCCGCATGCCGTAGTGATAGTTGCGCTCCAGCAGTTCTCCGCAAGTTTCGTTCGACTGGTGCCCGCGTGGCGATAGGATGCGTTGCTTCAAATAGGTGGGGTATGGGCCGTTGAGTAGCATGTCCTCATCATGGTTCGCCTCAATGATAATATGGTTAGCCGTATGCAGGTACTCTTCAAGTTTGGCGTTTGGCTCTCCGCAATCCGTAGCAATCATAAAGCGTTGCCCCATGAAGTCTATCACGTAACCGACGCATTCCGTCGAGTCGTGTGAGATATTGAATGTGTTGATCGTCATTCCTCCCAACTCCCACGGTTCACCGGTCTTGAAGTACCGTCGTCCGGAACGAAGTTTCTGTGTTACGCCGTAGTTGCGGTCGATGCCTTCGTGAATGAGTGGAGTGGCGTATATAGGCAGATGAACGCGTTCACCCAAAGTACCTACGGCACGTATATGGTCGGCGTGGTCATGGGTAATCAGTACACCCATGATATTTTTGAAGTCCAGCCCCATATCTTTGAGATGCTTGTGGATCGTACGCGCAGAGATGCCGGCATCTATCAGAATGCCGCGTTCCATCGTGCCGAAATAGTAGCAGTTGCCGCTACTTCCGCTACCGAATGACCTCAATATGAGCTTCTCGTCTGCCATCTATGATCCGTAAATTATCTTCGTTTTGCTTGTGCCTTGGCGTTCTCACGTGCTTGACGGAGTTGCTCTTGTTGCATTTTTTGCAGGCGTGCTGCGAGTCCTGACGTTGGCTTAGCGTTAGCTTTTTTCTTTGCGTTGGCTTCCATTTGAGCAAGGATCTTCTTATCGTCCGTTGTCCAACGGAAGATCATCGTCTGCAGGATGGAGAAGAATAATGCCAACAGGTAGTAATAACTCAATCCGGCTGCGTAGTCGTTGAAGATGAAGAAGAACATAACGGGCATTAGATACATCATCCACTTCATCATCTTCTGCGAAGGATCGTTGCCTGCAGCCTGAGTCTGCATCGTGATATATGTATAGACTACGTTCACTACAGTAAACAGAATACAGAATAGTGACAGGTGGTCGCCGATGCCCCATATAGGTGTACTCCATGAGATGATTGAGTCATAGGTTGACAAGTCATCTGCCCACAGGAACGACTTGCCGCGTAGTTCGATAGCGGTGGGGAAGAACCAGAACATAGCCATCACTACCGGCATTTGCAGAAGCATTGGCAGGCAGCCTGACATCGGGCTTACTCCGGCTTTCTGGTACAGAGCCATCGTAGCTTGCTGACGTTCTTGCATCTTCTCCGGCGGGAACTTCTCGTTAATCTCGTCAATCTGTGGCTTAAGAACGCGCATCTTTGCCGTGGATTGGTAACTCTTGAATACGAATGGAAGAATAATCAGCTTGATTACAATCGTCATCAGCAGGATAATTAACCCGATATGCAGTCCCCAAGAGGTAAACAGATCAAACATAGGGATTACAAGTATCACGTTCACCCATGCTACGATTTTCCAACCCAGCGGTACGAGCGATTTTAACTTTAGCCGATCGCTTTTTTCCACTCCTTCGTCGTAAGCCTTGAGTGTGTTGTAGTGATTAGGGCCGGTATAATAACGCAAGTGAACCGGTTCACTCAGACTGAAATCCAGCGCAGTAGTCGTGTTATATGCTTTGATGTAACCTGTGCCGTTCTTCTGCGGTTCAGATTCAAGTTCGGATGACGTAAAGCCGTCATCGCTAATTAACACGGTTGAGAAGAACTGATCTTTGTATGCAATCCAGCGCAGACGTCCGGCCTCTTTCTTGCGTGCGGACTTTTGCTCCGATAAGTTATCCACATCACCGCTCATGTCCATGTATTGCAACTGAGCGTAGCGCTCTTCGAACTTGCGGCCTTTCTCCTGTTGTGGTACGAGCTGCGACCATTGCATCTCTATTGTGCTTACGTTCTGTGCCAGCACTTGATCCATCTGATGGGGAACAATGTCGAAACTGAACATGTATTCATTAGCGGGCAGGGTGTACACGAAATCCATGTATGCCCCGTCAACGGCAGTCAGCAGACGCATGGTCAGTACAGAGTCGTTCTTCTGTGGAACGAAGTACAAGTTCTGAGTCGAGATAATTCGGTTGTTGGCTGTGATGAGCGTGAATGCCAGATTTGATTCGTCGCCCGAGAATAGGCGCAAGTCGTTCACCGAGTCGCCATACGCTTTGTACTCCTTTAACTCTGCTCGATACAATCGTCCGCCACGCGTGGTAAATGTCAACCGCACGCGCTCGTTCTCAAGTGTTACAAAATCCTCATTCCCCTTGGCTGATACCGCCAAGTCGCCATATGTTGCTTGCAACCGTTCTGCAAGCGCTTCCGGGCTATTCTCCTCGCTTGAGGCTGAGGCTTGTGCAGAGTCTGCGGCGCTGATTTGCGCAGACAATTGGGATGCTTCCCATTCCATCTGGCGAGCATATGCTATACTGTCATTCAAACGCTGACGCTCGGCCATTTGCTCCTTTGTCGGACGATTCAACATCGAGAAACCTACGATGATGCCGGCAATCAATAAAAATCCAATCCAAGTATTCTTATCCATATGTTGTATATATTCTTTTTAAGGTGTGTGTTTCTGCCACAGGATGCGAGTCGGCTGCTGGTTGACAATCCAGCCTCTTTGCCGCTACTAACACCATTGTCGCGTTCATAATGCCGAAAAAACATACAAAGTTACAAAAAAAAAATCACTTTTCCAAATTTTAATGCAAAATCCTTGGTTTTGCTATTTGCAACTGATAGGCTATTTCAGATTTTGTCCGGTTTATGTTGCATTTATGGGGATTTTTGGAAAAAGTTCGAGAAATATTTGCAATTGCAAGATTTTTTTTGTACCTTTGTGCGATTTTTCGCGTATAGTACCATGAAGTGTTGATTAATGGGCTGTTTGTGGGCTGACAATTGGGTAAAATACCGCGAAAATGCGGCTAAATGCTGCGGGGTGAGTCTCAAGGGAGACTAACCTATTATTCTGCGCATGTTGCGCAATATACTTGGAAAAAAATAAAATATATACTACAATGTCAAAGATTTGTCAAATTACAGGCAAGAAAGCCATGGGTGGATGCAATGTGTCTCACTC